>OFCM01000244.1_pt1 | contig 26985 bp, 19 predicted proteins | sample 1520841 | NCBI WGS metagenome assembly OFCM01 (sample SAMEA2699037, study PRJEB24076) | metagenome | biome: Human gut stool | place: Spain | collected 2012-11-21 | reverse complement strand
AGTCCGACGTCACCGCCTCGATGCAGGCCAAGCAGCAGGCAGATGCCGCCAAGCAAGCTCAGGAAGAGGCTCGGCAGAAGGCCGACCAAGAGGCACAGCAGAAGTCTCAAGACGAGTCCAACAATAGCGACAACAATAACGGCGGCGACAACTCCACCTCTACTGACGGCACCGACGGCAGCAACAACTGAGGTCTGCAGCGTTCTCCTGTTTCTCATGGGGCGGTAACTTCCTCATGTGGCGGTTAGCACATTTTCCTTTTTCGCGGAATAACGCCGTTTTCAGCGACCGCCCCATGAGGAACTCACCGCCCCATGGGATAGTTACCGCCCCATGAGGAGCCGTTTGGATATAGCAGTGGGCCGGGCTCTGAATACCAGAGCCCGGCCCACTGCTATATGCCCACAATCAGGGCTATTGCGATGGCTTAACGCTTGGCCATCGCGCGTAGCACAATCTTGCGCAGTTCGGAGGCAATCAGCACGATTGCGGCCAGGCAGATGCATTCCACCCAAGCCATCGGGCTCAATGCCACGGTGCCGAACGGACCGTTGAGGAACGGCACGTAAATCACCACGAGCTGCAGCGCCACGGACAAACCAATCGCACCCCATAGCCACTTGTTGGAGAACAGACCCACGAATGCGGACTGCAGATGCGAACGGGAGGACAGCGCGTTGAACAGCTGGGCAAACACCAGAATCGTGAAGCCCATCGTACGGGCCTCGGTCATCTGCGCTTCATGGCCGATGGCATCCACCGAGCGGTCGGTGAACAAGCCGCCGGACAGGTGCATGTCCATACCAATCAGCGTGACGATGGCCATGATGACGCCGATGTAGATGATGTCGCCCCACATGGAGGCGTCAATCACGCGGTCCGTCACCTTACGCGGTTTACGACCCATCACATCGTCGGTCTGCGGGTCCACGCCCATAGCCAACGCCGGCGCGGCATCGGTCAGCAGGTTGATCCACAGCAACTGTGTGGCGAGCAGCGGCACGGTGACGCCCACGGTTTCCGGCTGGCGGATGCCGAGGAAGCCAGCAAACACCACACCGAGGAACACGGTGAACACCTCACCCACATTGGAACTCAGCAGGTAGCGCAGGAACTTGCGGATGTTGTCGAAGATCACGCGACCCTCGCGTACGGCGGCCACAATGGTGGAGAAGTTGTCGTCCGCCAGAATCATCTTGGCGCTCTGCTTGGTCACTTCGGTGCCGGTGATGCCCATGGCCACGCCGATGTCCGCGGACTTGACTGCCGGGGCGTCGTTCACACCGTCGCCGGTCATGGCCACGATGTTGCCTTGACGCTGCAAGGATTCGACGATCTTGAGCTTGTGCTCGGGGGCCACGCGCGCGTACACGGACACTTCGGACGTGGCCTTGTCGAGTGCGGCCTCATCGGGCAGCTGGTCGAGCTGGTCGCCGGTCAGGGCCTTGCCGTCCTTGGCGATGATGCCAAGGTCGGAGGCGATGCGGGCGGCGGTCAGCGGGTGGTCGCCGGTGATCATCACCGTGCGGATGCCGGCACGATGGGCCTCGGTCACGGAGTCGCGCACCTCAGTACGCGGCGGATCGATAATGCCGACCATGCCATTCCAGATGAGATCGGTTTCGATGGCTTCGGCCTGATCGGCGATGTCGGACACCTGGCCCGCGGCGTTGACGCTTACACCGGGCACATCAGCCAAAGAACTGGTTTCCAGCGGACGGCAGGCCTCGCCAAGCGTACGATACGCCTCGGAGGAAAGACGTTCGACGGTGGCGAGAATCGACTGGCGATCGCCTTCGGTGAGCTTACGGACCTGACCACCCACGCGGATGCGCGTGCAGTAGCTCAACAGCACGTCGGGCGCGCCCTTGGCGAACACGGTGAGCTTGTCTGAATCGGTGCTGTCCTTGGCGATGATGGACATGCGCTTGCGTTCGGAGGTGAACGGAATCTCGCCAACGCGCGTGTATCGCTTGATCTTGCGATCGGCCTTGACCTTGCGTGCGGCCACGATCAGCGAGACTTCGGTGGGGTCGCCCACAATCTCCCAACGGCCGTTCTCCTCGCGTAGTTCGCCGTCGTTCGCGAGCGTGCCGGCCACGAGCGTGGCGACGACTTCATCGGCCACAATCTGGGCCTGCTCGGATTCAGGACTGACGCCGCCGGTCATAACCATGCGGCCTTCCGGCGCGTAACCGGTGCCAGTGATCTGCACTTCGCCGGACGGGGTGACCACACGTTCCACGGTCATCTCGTTGCGGGTCAGCGTACCGGTCTTATCCGAGCAGATCACGGAAGCGGAGCCCAAGGTCTCCACCGAATGCAGTTTCTTGACGATGGCGTTGTGCGCGGCCATACGCTGCACACCAAGCGCCAGCACCACGGTCAGGATGGCGGCCAAGCCTTCCGGCACGGCGGCCACAGCCAGCGAGACAGCCAACAGCAAGGAATCAATCACGTCATGGACGTCGTTGAAGCCTTCCAGCACGGCGAGCGCCACCAGCACCACGACAGCGATGACGCACACCGCAATGCCGAGGATCTTGGAGACGTAATCCATCTCCTTCTGCAGCGGAGTTTTCTCATCTTCGGTGGCGGAGAGCATGTCGGCGATCTTGCCGACCTGCGTATTCATACCGGTGCCGGTCACGATTGCGCGGCCGGTGCCTTGCGTCACGGAAGTGCCGTTGAAGATCATGTTGGCGCGGTCGCCCAGCGCCTTGGCTTCGGTGAGTGTGTCCGGCTTCTTGCCAACCGGCACGGATTCGCCGGTCAGTGAAGCCTCGGCGATGCGCAGGCTGGCCGCGTTGACCAGTCGGCCATCAGCGGAGACCGAATCGCCTTCCGCAAGGACGATGATGTCGCCGGGGACCACGTCGGCGGTGTTGATGCGCATGACCTTGCCATCGCGCAGCACCGAGGTCTGCGGGGCCGTCATTTGTGCGAGCGCTTCGACGGCCGCCTCGGCCTTGGCTTCTTGCATATAGCCGAGCACAGCATTGACAATCAGGATCAAGATGATCACGATGGCGTCGAACGGCAGCACTTCGCCGCCTTCCGCGCCGGGCTGCGCATTGGCTTTTTCGATGAACCAAGCGATCACCGAGATAATAGTGGCCGCGATCAGCAGGTAGACCAGCGGATCTTGGAATTGGGCCAGGAATTTCTTCCATTTCGGTACGGGCGGGGCGCTGGCGAGCTCGTTCGGGCCGAATTTGGCCAGTCGGCGCTTGGCTTCTTCCTCGCTCAGGCCGTGGGATGGGTCGACGTTCAGGGCTTTGGCCACGTCGTCGGCGCTGGTCAGACTTGGATCAGTATCCCCCAATAGCGCTTCCTGTGCGCGCACCTCTTCCGATTCCACGACCCCGTTCGTTGCGGTCGTGGACACTGCGGATTGATCTTTGAGATCATCCATAATGTTCTCCTTGGTATTGCCGCGGAGTAGTCAGCCTTGCGGCCGCTGCCGGGTTTTCTCTCCCGGCTGGACGCACAGGACTGCGCGGTTATGGACACCGGCGCAACTGCTGCCGATGCATACGATTGCCATTATTCCATAACCGCGTGGCGCACTTGGCGCACAGCGTAATAGCGTTTTGCCTAGAACAGGCGACGCAACCAGGCCTCAGCCAAATCAGGCCAACACTGCACGCATTCGACGATGTGCGCATAGAAGCCGTTACCGGCAGTTTCCGCATTGGCCAAGGACAGGCCGTGGCTGCCTTCAGGGAACAGGTGCGCCTCAATGCTCACGCCGGCGGCCCGGCAGGCCTGGATGAGCATTAGCGTGTTCTCCACGGGCACGGCGTCGTCGGTCATGGTATGCCAGACGAAGACGGGTGGCGTTTTGGCATCGATGTGCTTTTCGATGGAGAACTTGTCCAGCAAAGCCTGATTGTGAGCTTGGTCCCCTAGCAGGCATTGGAAGCTGCCGCGATGGGCGTACTTGCCGGCGGTGATTACTGGGTACGAGAGCATCAGCGCGTTCGGGCGCACGGCGTCCGGGTCTATGCCGCCCTGTTCGCGGATGTCTTCGTCGCCGACCGAGGTGGCGAGGTTGGCGGCCAGATGCCCGCCTGCGGAAAAGCCGAGTACGGCCACTTGCGCGGGGTTTACATGCCACTGATCCGCATTGGCGCGAATCAGGCGCATTGCCTCGGCAGCCTCCAGCAAAGCCACCGGATAGCGGCTGGGCTGCACCGAATAGCGCAGCACGAATACGGCGAAGCCTTTGGCCAGGAATTGCAGGGCCACTGGCTCGGCTTCGCGGTCAGAAGTCATGGCGTAGCCGCCGCCAGGCAAAATCAGGATGGCCGGGCGTATACGGTCCGGTTCCATCTCCTCGCTGTTGTCGGCCACATAGCCAAAGAATCGCGCCTCGCTGCCATCAATGCCAACGATGGTTTGTTGAATGTATTGCATGCCATACATCATACGCGCAGAGAATAGTTCTCGATAAGAACCACTCGCCATATGCGGTCTTGCCCGTATCTCCAAACCGAATAACACTTACAGCGAATCGTGAAGACTGCGGGCCATGGCGCGGTCGCGCGAGCCTTTGGTGAGCTTGAGACCGAGGGTCACGGCAATCAACACAACAGTGCAGGCGATCCACAGCGTTCGACCGCCGAAGTTGCTGATAGTCCAGCCACCAATCAGCGGCGCCAGCGCAACCGACACCGACCACACTACGTTGTAGACGCCCTGATACGTGCCACGCGCCGACGCGGGTGCCATGGCGGCAACCGTAGTGGTGGCGATAGGGAATGTGCCCAGCTCACCCAGCGTCCACAGCACTACGGCAAGCGCGAATCCGCCCCAAGAATGGGCCGCGGCCTGCACCGCATAGCCGATGACGGTTACGGCGAGGCCCATCACCAGCACGCGTGAATTGCCCATGCGCGCGAACAGTTTCATCGCGGGAATCTGTAGCAGGCACAACATACCGCCATTGATGGTGAGCAGCACCGAATACTCGCCCAGCCCTAGACCAAGGTCCGTCATGGCAATGGGCAGGCCGGAGGTGCTTTGGAAGTACACAAGGAAGTAGCCGAACATCAGCAGGGAGAAGCCGAGGAATGGAGTATCGGTGAGCACGCGCCGCCAATTGCGAGACATGGCGCCCTTGACACTGGCAGCCGGTGCGGCATCCGAGTGATTCGGCCTCTCAATGCCGGCGAATTCCGCATGGGTAACACTGCATTCGTCTTCATGGCGCACCGCACTTGGCACCGATACAGTAATCCCCAAATGCCGCACCTCGCGGAAGAACGCAATCAGCAATATCGTGACGGCTATCATCACCGCCGCTTCAACGTAGAACATCAGCGAATACGAGATCTTGACCAGCTGGTTGGCCACAATCGGTCCAATCGCGTACCCAAAATTAATCGCCCACGATTGCAGTACGTATGCACGTTGCTGACGTTCGGCAGGCACCACATCCGCGATATACGCGGCGATGGCCGGGCTGGGCAGCGAGGCGAACGCACCATAGACGAACAGAGCCGCGCCTAAAGACACAGGATCAGTGAGTACGGAAACGACCAGTAGGGCAGCCGCTGCGCCGATTTCGCCGATGATAATCATGGATTGGCGGCCGAATCTGTCGGACAAGGTACCGCCGAACAGGCAGCCGATGATTGCGCCGAAGCCGTACATGGCCACGACTGTGCCCACCACACCCTCATCGAGGCGCAGCGCGGAAACCAAATATATCGACAAGAATGAGGTCACGAAGCGACCCATCCACAGAATCAGAATCGCCAACCATAATCCCCAATACAGCAGGGACAGTCCGAATATCATACGCTGCTTCTTCACTCTCAATACCTTACCGGCTACCGACGGCGGAATAGCCGCGTTTTGGCGCGGGGTGCTGGGACAATAGCACCTATGGCTATCAAAAAAGGACCGACCAAGGGGTCGGGTGGCAAGCATCGCAACAAACTGAAGGGCTACGGCCCCACTCCCAAGGCCGAGGACCGCGTCTATCACAAGGCGTACAAGGCCAAGAAAGCGGCCGAACGTCGGCAGATGGCCGACCCGCGTCTGGCAGCCCGCCGTCGAGTGGACAAGTTCGCTTCGGCGGATACTTCGGATCTGGTGTACGGCCGTAATTCCGTGCTGGAAGCACTGCGCGTAGGCGTACCTTCTTCCACGCTGTACATCATGTCTCGTATTGAACATGACGATCGTACTCGCGAAATCGTGAAAATCGCTGGTATGAACGGCCTGCACATGCTGGAGGCCGATCGTCTGGAGATGGATCGTATCGCCCGCTCTGGCAACCATCAGGGCGTGATTCTGAAGGTCGATCCGTTCCAGTACTCCTCGCTGAACGAGCTGGCCGATCGTGCTGAGAAGAAGGCCAAGGCAATGGAGGCCGCGAATTCGGCGGCCGCCCGTATTGCTGCGCGACCGCTGTTTATCGCATTGGACGGCGTGACCGATCCGCAGAACCTGGGTGCCGTGATTCGTTCGGCGGCCGCATTCGGTGCCAATGGTGTGATTCTGCCGGAACGCCGTTCCGCTTCAGTGAACGCCGCCGCTTGGAAGGTGTCTGCCGGTGCGGCCGCGCATATGCCGGTGGCGCGCGTGGTGAACCTGACTAAGGCACTTGAGGGCTTGAAGGAGCGTGGATACTACGTTGTCGGCCTTGACGGTGGCGGCGATAAGCTCGTCGGCGAGACTGGCTTTGAATCCGATCCGCTCGTTGTAGTGCTCGGTTCGGAAGGCAGCGGTTTGGGCCGACTGGTGCGCGAAACCTGCGACGCGATTGCCGGCATCCCGATCAGCTCGTCTGTTGAGTCGCTGAACGCTTCAGTGGCGGCGGGTATCAGCCTGTACGCGGTGTCCAACGCACGGCGCAAGGCTGCGGCGGAGTGATTGTCGCTTGAGGCCGTAATAGGTTGTACATACACGGAAGCCCCTCTATTTGAGGGGCTTCTTTGTGTGATGGGCTCACCTACAGACAGTCCACCGGATTGTCCGCTTAATGACTCCACACTGCCGCATCCGGATCGTCATCGGGGTTGTAGCCGTCGTCGTCCGGGTCGCTGTAGGTGGATTCGTCGTCAATGACGCCGGAATCGGCCTCTTCGTTAAGTTCGGCGAGTGCCTTGGAGTCAAGGCTGTAGCTCGGCAGAGCGTTGTCGATGTAGCTGGTCACGGCCTCGCCCATCGGCACGTCGTGGCCGGCCTTCTCCGCCAGGAACCAGCGATGGTCAAGCACCTCATGGAAGAACTGAGCAGGCTCGATCTGGGAGCGATATTCGCGCGGAATCATACGCACGGTCGGCTCGAACACCTCACGCATCCAGTCGGTGGCCACGATTTCCAGATCCTCGCCCTCACGCCACGTGGAGGCACGGTAGGCGTCAAGGTCGTTGAGCAGACGACGGGCCTGGTTCTCCTGCACGTCAAGGCCGGTGAGGCGCAGCAGCTTGCGGTTGGCGTAGCCGGCGTCCACCACGCGCGGGCGGACCAGCACACGCTTGCCGCCCTCGGCGGTCTTCATTTCCAGCTCGTCCACGTCGAAGCCCAGCTCGTTGAGCTTGTTGACGCGCTGCTCGATCTTCCACATTTCGTCCGGGTTGAACTTGTCGGTGTCGGTCAGGGCGCTCCACAGCGAGTGGTAGCGGTCGACTAGGCGGTTGCCCACCTCGATCTCATCCACGTCGCCGGGCAGTAGCTTGCCGGACGCCAAATCCATAAGTTCGCCGATGATGTTGGTGCGGGCCAAGTCGATATCGTATTCGCGCTGGCCGTCGGTGAGCTGGGCTTGCAGGTCACCGGTCTCGGCGTCCACCAGGAAGGCGGAGAAAGCGTCGGCGTCGCGCAGGAACAGGACGTTCGACAGGGACACATCGCCCCAGTAGAAGCCGGCCAGGTGCAGGCGCACCAGCAGCACGGCGAGGGCGTCAATCAGTCGTTCGGCGGTGTCCGGGCGCAGGTTGCGGGCGAACAACGCACGGTACGGCAGCGAGAACTTCAAGTGCCGGGTGACCAGAATCGCCTCCAGCGGCTCCCCTTCACGGGTATGACGGCCGATGACCACGGCGATCGGGGTCACAGTTGGCAGTTCGAGCTTCTGCAGTCGACGCAGGATCTCGTACTCTCGCTCGGCCACCTGGCGCGTGATCTCCTTCATGGCGTACACCTCGTCGCCCACGTGCACGAATCGCACGACGTGGCGGGAGATGCCTCGCGGCAGGTTGGCCAGCAGGTCCTTAGGCCAGGTGGCCAAGGGCTTGTGCCAGGGCAGCGTGAACATCTTTGGGTTCGAGCTGGCGGCGGTGATTTTCAGTGCTTGCGGTTCGGCTGAATTGGCGTGTTCGTCTTCGGCTTTGACAGACGTGGCCTTCAGCGCACGCGGATCCATCTGGGGCAATTCGTTCAACTCCATGTGTTCGATTTTACGTGGTGCTTGGGAAGTGCGCTTCCCAGCCACATATTCGGCGCGTTATTCTCGCATACGAATAAACAAAAAGTCGGGTAATCCCCCACATGAATGAGATCAGAAGAAATCAAGCCATCTTTAATTTTGTATCGCAAGCACCAGCAAAAAGCATCGATAAGGGGCTGCGGACGTTTTCTTGGAGACCGAACGGAAAGATTTTCGTATGTCCGGTCTTGAGGAACGAGAGCGTGCGGTGGAGTTGTATTTCACCACGCCGATGACGACGGCCCAGGTGGTGGAGCATCTGGGTTATCCGACCAGGCAGTGTCTGGAGCGTTGGCTGGCGATGGATTCCCGGTATGCTGGCCATATGGCCAAACCCATCATCCCACTGGAGACCAGGCGAAGGGCAGTCGAGCTGGTGCTGGGCGGCATGCAGCAGAAGCAGGCCGCCAAACAGCTCGGCGCGGGCGTCGGCGCGGTGCATGGCTGGGTCAGGGCGTACCGCAAGGGCGGCATGGCCGCGTTGCAGCCCAAAAACAGGAACTCCGCGCAGGGCAATAAGCCCGCGGACTCCCGCCGCCGGCCATCCGCAGCCGATGATGATGACGCGGAGGCTTTGCGCCGCAGGGTCGAGGAACCGGAGCCGGAGAACGCGTTGATGCGGGAGGTGGTGGAGGCTCGCAGAAAAAGACCCCGGCGCCGACCTGCGGCGCCTGTCGAACAGGGAGAAGACCCTGTTGATCGACCGGTTGAGGCCGGCGTATTCGCCCGGCTCGATGACATGCCTGCCCGGCATCGCGCCCAGCGGCCACCTACTGCCACCACGCCCGGCTCGGCGTTGACAAGTACGCCGGACTCGGGACGGAGGTGGCCGGGGCGTTCGCCGATTCCAAGGGCAGGTACGGGTACCGCAGGATCAAGGCGGTGCTCAAGACCGGCGTATCGGAGAAGGTGGTCCGCAGGATCATGGCGGAGGAAGGGCTCGTGGCGCACGTGCCCAAGCGACGCAGGTATGGTTCCTACGAGGGCGAGACGACGCCGGCTCCCGCCAATCTCGTCGACCGGGACTTCACGGCCGAGCGTCCGAACGAGAAGTGGCTGACGGACATCAGCGAGATCAAGGCCAGGGACGGGAAGGGCGTGCCTTTCGCCGCCGGTCGACTGCTTCGATGGCAAGATCGTCGCATACACCGCCGGCTTCAGCCCCAACGCGGAGCTGGCCAACCGGATGCCGGAGAAAGCGGCCTCGACGCTGCCGGGGAACGCGCGTCCCCTGGTGCATTCCGACCGTGGATGCCACTGCCGGTGGCCCGGATGGCTCGGGCTCATGGAACGCTTCGGGCTGACGCGCTCCATGAGCGCGAAGGGCTGTTCGCCGGACAACGCGGCCGCGGAGGGATTCTTCGGCAGGATGAAGACCGAGGCGGTCTACCCCGAGAAGTGGGAGGAACACACCCGCAACGAGGTGCTCGCCTTGGTCGATGAGTACATACGCTGGTACAACCACGAGCGCATCAAACAGTCGCTTGGTTGGATGAGCCCGGTACAATACCGTCAAAGCCAAGGAATGGCTGCGTGATTATCTCCAAGAAAATGTCCGCAGCCCCTTATCTATGCTGCAGGCACCATGCACACGATGGACAAGGAAACAGCAATAACCGAAGCAAGGCAACGCTTCAAGGCATGGCGCTGCCGTCCAGATTCCTTTCTGTTCCTCCGTTAAACCCGCAACGGACGAACTTCAATTTCGAGCCCATTGTTTCCCCTCATAGATTCGCAATCTCCTTTTCGGGAGGTTACTGCATACAATCATACAATTGGGGACAAAAGAACAAAAAACGTTCATTTGCGGGGGCCGGTTAGCGTACGTTTTCTAGGCAAAAAGAAAAGCCCCGCAGCTATGCAGGGCTTTTCCAACGAGGTCATAAGAGAGGAAGAGAATAACCTCGTTTAATGGTTGACGAAGCGATTAGACCTCGCCAAGTATCTATTAGTTCAGACGCAGCTCAGTCGACGGAGCGAACAGGTGCATCTTGGCCGGGTCGATCTTGATCTTGACGGTCGCGCCAACCTTCGGCAGCGCACGCGGATTCACACGAATCGTGGTGAGCTTGTTCTGGTCGGACATGACCTGGGAAGCCTCAGCGGCGGAGCCATCGGTGATGATGTTGCCGTAGATGTAGCCATCGGAGCCCAGATCCTCGACGTTGACGACCTTCAGGGAGAAGGCGTTCGGGTCGTCAGCCGGGGCCAGGCCAGCGTCCTCAGGACGGAAGCCGACCACGATCTGGCCGTTGTCTTCGGCGGTGAGCTTGTTGACGGCCTCAGCCGGCAGGTCCACGGTGTCCTCACCGATCTTCGCCTTGCCGTTGACCACCGGGTGGGTGTTCAGGTTCATCGACGGGGAGCCGATGAAGCCGGCGACGAAGACGTTGGCCGGGCGATCGTACAGCTCGGTCGGAGCGCCGACCTGCTGCAGGACACCGAGCTTGATGACGGCGATGCGGTCACCCATGGTCAGAGCTTCGGTCTGATCGTGGGTCACGTACAGGGTGGTGACACCCAGCTGGCGCTGCAGAGCAGCGATCTGGGTACGGGTCTGGACACGGAGCTTGGCGTCGAGGTTGGACAGCGGCTCATCCATGAGGAAGACCTTCGGCTCACGGACGATTGCACGACCCATGGCCACACGCTGACGCTGACCACCGGACAGAGCCTTCGGCTTGCGGTCGAGGTACTCGGTCAGGTCGAGAATCTCAGCGGCCTTCTCGACACGCTTGCGAATCTCGTCCTTCGGAGTGCCGGCGATCTTCAGGGCGAAGCCCATGTTGTCGGCAACGGTCATGTGCGGGTACAGAGCGTAGTTCTGGAACACCATTGCGATGTCGCGGTCCTTCGGCTGCATCGTGGTGACATCCTTGCCACCGATGAGGATGCGGCCCTTGTTGACCTCTTCCAGGCCGGCGAGCATACGAAGGGTCGTAGACTTACCACAGCCAGAAGGGCCGACGAGGACGAGGAACTCGCCATCCTTGATATCAAGATTCAGATCATCCACGGAGGGCTTATCGTTGCCCGGGTAGATACGAGTGACGTGGTCGAAAACGACTTCTGCCATAATTACTAATCCTTTCAGAGGCAGGTACGTGCCTCACGATCCGTTGTAAAGGGATTTGTTCTTTACTGTGCTTCCGCCCTCGCCACCGACGTACAACTTTGCTTTCGGAAACTGCAAGCTTCAGCGTTTACTTTTTTCCGGTTCAGTGAAGGTTCTCTTCGTTGAGCCGAGAACTACTATACACGGACCGTGGACCAAGGCAAGTGGCGTGTCTGAAATGTAGTTAACTTTATGGGCGTTTCTGGGGGTGTTGTGTGGTTCGGCCCATGACACGCCTGTTTCTCGAACGTGCGAACCGGCACGCCCGACGTAGAGCAGGTCTGCTCTTCCCGGACTGATGGATTCCATCAGTCGCCGACTAATGCGACACAGACTCGAAGGTGACGCCGTTGCGGGCGGCTTTGCGCTCGGCCTTGCGCTCCTCGGCGTCTTCGATGCGCTGGATGCGCAGCTGGCGCCAGTCCTCGCGCATGTCGCGGAAACGGTCGGCCAGCGTTACGTCATCGTTCTCGGCATCGCCATCAGTACTGCTGCCATCGGCCTTACCGAACGTGCCATCGGCCACCTTGGCGATGCCCAGCTTGAGCAGTCCGAGCAACTCACGCAACGTTTCCGGTACGGGCTCATCGCCCTCATCGGCGGACTTGGTCAGGCCCTCGATGCGGCGACGAAGCGCGTCGGCGTCCTCGGGATCGATCTTGAGCCCGGCGATCAGCGACTGGCGCATGGTCTCGTAATCGAGGTTGGCAAAAAAATTCAGCTGTTGCAGCGTCATGAAGCCCTTGAGCTCGGGGAATCGGTGGACGATGTATTCCTCGCGGTCGTCGGCGGCGCGGGTCCAGTCGCGGGTGAGCTGCGGATCCCAGCTGGCGGTAATCGACCCCTCGCGCATGCGGTAGTGGTACAGCGCCTTGGGCAGACGGACCACGCGCGTGGCCTCGCCGATCACGTTGCAGATACGGGAGAGATCCTCGATTTTGCGACCCACCGGGAAGGAGAATCCGGTGCCCTGATAGGTGGAGGCGGGTGCCAGGAAGGCCCAGAAATAGCCGTCAATCTCAGCCTTGACTTGCTTTTTGATGACCTCGACCGGGGTCAGGACCTGCACCTCGGTGAAGTCGTTGTGGCGATAGTTGGACAGCAGCGGCTTGTTGTTCTCGGAGATGGTGTCGAACTGGAACATCACGAGGTCGGCGTCATACTCGCGCATGGCGTTCAGGCAGTCCTCCACCAACGTGGGTGCCACGGTGTCGTCGGAATCGGCGAAGTATATGTACGCGCCGATAGCCTCAGCGATACCGGAGTTGCGGGCGTCGGACAGGCCGCCGTTGGGCTTGTGAATCACGCGTATGCGCGGGTCGCGGGCGGCCCAGGCGTCGCACATGGCCGGGCAATTGTCGGGCGAGCCGTCGTCGACCAGCAGAATCTCGAGGTTGCGATAGGTCTGCGCAACCACAGACTTCACGCATTCGTCGAGGAATTTCTCGACCTTATATACCGGGATGATGATGCTGACCAACGGCTCCTGTTCCATGCCTCCAGCGTAGCGCCGTCGTGCGAACGCGGCGGCGCTGCGGGTTCGCGGACCGCGAAACCCTTAGAAGTCCCAGTCGTCGTCATCGGTTTCTTCGGCTTTGCCCATCACGTAGGAGGAGCCGGAGCCGGAGAAGAAGTCGTGGTTTTCGTCGGCGTTCGGGCTCAGGGCGGCCAGGATCGCGGGGTTCACATCGCAAATCTCAGCCGGGAACAAAGCCGGGTAACCGAGGTTCATCAGCGCCTTGTTGCCGTTGTAGCGCAGGAACTTCTCGACGTCATCGGTCAGGCCCACGCGATCGTACAGCGACTGGGTGTACTCCACTTCGTTGTCGTACAGCTCGTTGAGCAGGTCGTACGTGTAGTCCTGCAGATCCAGGCGCTCGGCATCGCTCAGCTGGGCGATGCCCTTCTGGTACTTGTAGCCGATGTAGTAGCCGTGGACGGCCTCATCGCGGATAATCAGACGAATCACGTCGGCGGTGTTCGTCAGCTTGGCGTGCGCGGAGAAGTACATCGGCAGATAGAAGCCGGAGTAGAAGAGGAACGATTCGAGCAGGGTGGAGGCCACCTTGCGCTTGTACGGGTTGTCGCCCTCGTAGTAGTCGAGCACGATTTCCGCCTTTTTCTGCAGGAACTCGTTGTTCTCGCTCCAGTCGAAGGCCGCGTCGATCTGTTCGGTGGAGCACAGGGTGGAGAAGATGGACGAGTAGCTTTTGGCGTGCACGGATTCCATGAAGGCGATGTTGGTGTACACGGCCTCCTCGTGCGGGGTGAGCGCGTCCGGAATCAGGGAGACGGCGCCGACCGTACCCTGGATGGTGTCAAGCAGGGTCAGGCCGGTGAACACGTGCATGGTGAGCGTGTGCTCGTCCTCGGTCATCTTCTGCCAGCTGGGGATGTCGTTAGAGACGGGGACTTTTTCGGGCAGCCAGAAGTTGCCGGTCAGGCGGTCCCAGACCTCAAGGTCTTTCTCATCTTCGAGGCGATTCCAGTTGATTGCGGAGACGCGGTCGATGAGTTTCAGCGGTTTGCGCGGAATGGAAATCGGTGCCATGAGTAGTGTTCCTTTTACTCGTTGTCGTTATCGTCGTTGGATTTGTTTTCGAACTCCTCCGGCGCGGTCAGCCGGAGCAGTGCTCTATAGACGGTTCGTGACATTGTTGGTTCCTTAGATGGTGGAGCCCCCCTCAGTCCGCTTCGCGGCCAGCTCCCCTCTCTGAGGGGAGCTGTCGGCGTTAGCCGAGTGAGGGGAGTAACAACGGCTCTCTGGTTGTTCAATGCGTGCGGAGACCGCCGTCTGAGGCCGAAGGCGTACGAAGGTACGTCGAGTGCCGAAGAAAGGCGGTATACGCTCCCTCGAACGATCAGAGCATGCAGGAGACGCAGCCTTGGACTTCAGTGCCTTCCAGGGCTTGCTGGCGGATGCGGATGTAGTAGAGGGTTTTGATGCCCTTGCGCCAGGCGTAGATCTGGGCCTTATTGAGGTCGCGGGTGGTGGCGGTGTCCGGGAAGAACAGCGTCAGCGACAGTCCCTGATCCACGTGCTGGGTGGCCTCGGCGTACGTGTCGACGATGGTCTTCCAGCCGATCTCGTAGGCGTCCTTGTAGTACCCGAGGTTGTCGTTGGTCATGTAGGCGGCCGGGTAGTACACGCGCCCGATCTTGCCTTCCTTGCGAATCTCGATCTTGGAGGCGATCGGGTGAATCGAGCTCGTGGAATGGTTGATGTACGAGATCGAGCCGGTGGGCGGCACGGCCTGCAGGTTCTGGTTGTAGATGCCGTCCTTCAGAATCGCGTCGCGCAGGGCCTCCCAGTCGGCCGCAGTCGGGATCGCGATGCCGTACTGTTCGAACAGCGCACGGACCCGTTCGGTGCGCGGAGTGAGCGAACGACGACCATCGGTGTACTTGTCGAAGTAGTTGCCCTGGCCGGCCGGCTTGGCGTAGTCGCTCGTAGCGAAGCTGGCGAACGTGCGGCCATGCTCCACGGCGAGCGCGTGCGAGGCACGGTAGGCGTGGTAGGCCACGGTCATGAAGTACATGTCGGTGAAGTCGAGGCCCTCTTCAGAACCGTACTGGATGCCTTCGCGGGCCAGGAAGCCGTGCAGGTTCATCTGGCCGAGACCGATGGCGTGGCCCTCCTCATTGGCGCGGCGAATCGAAGGCACCGCGTTGATGCTGGTGTGCTCGGCCACCGAGGTGAGTGCGCGGATCGCCGTCTCCACCGTGTGGCCCAAGCCGCCATCCATCGTCTTAGCGATGTTGAGCGAACCCAGATTGCAGGAGATGTCGCGGCCGACATGCGCATACGTGAGGTCCTCGTTGTATGCGCTCGGCTCCTGAACCTGCAGGATTTCCGAGCACAGGTTGGACATGGTCACGCGACCTTCGATCGGGTTCGCGCGGTTGACCGTGTCCTCGAACACGATGTACGGGTAGCCGGATTCGAACTGCAGTTCGGCGATGGTGGTGAAGAACTTACGGGCGTCGATGTAGGTCTTCTTGATGCGGTCGTCGGCCACCATCTCGTCATAATGCTCGGTAACGGAGATGTCGGCGAACGGCTTGCCGTACACGCGCTCCACGTCGTACGGGCTGAACAGGGCCATCTGGGCCTTCTGTTTGGCCAGTTCGAACGTGATGTCCGGAATCACCACGCCAAGAGCCAGCGACTTGATGCGGATCTTCTCGTCCGCGTTCTCTCGCTTGGTATCCAGGAAGCGCAGGATATCAGGGTGGTGGGCGTTGAGGTACACCGCGCCCGCGCCCTGACGTGCGCCGAGCTGGTTGGCATAGGAGAAGGAGTCCTCCAGCAGCTTCATGACCGGAATCACGCCGCTGGACTGGTTCTCGATGTGCTTGATCGGGGCGCCGAGCTCGCGCAGGTTGCTCAGCAGCAGGGCCACGCCACCGCCGCGCTTGGAGAGCTGGAGGGCCGCGTTGATGCCGCGCGAAATCGACTCCATGTTGTCTTCGATGCGCACCAGGAAGCAGCTGACCGGTTCGCCACGCTGGGCCTTGCCGAGGTTCAGGAAGGTCGGGGTGGCGGGCTGGAAGCGGCCGGCAAGCATTTCGTCGGCGTATTCGATGGCCTGCTGCTCATTGCCGGCGGCGAGCTCCAGGGCCACAGCGGCGCAACGCTGCGGGAAGTCCTCAAGATAGAGGCGACCATCGAACGTCTTGAGCGCGTAGGACGTGTAGAACTTGAACGCACCAAGGAAAGTGCCGAACTCAAAGCCGGCGGATTCCACGTGCTCGTAGATGCGGTCGAGGAATTCAGCGGAGTACTGGTTGAAGACCGCAGGGTTGTAGTACTGGTTGCTGATCAGGTATTCGAGACGCTCGGCGGTGGAGGCGAACCGCTTGCTGTTGGTGGCCACGTGCCCTGTCACGTATTCGCGTTCGGCGGCCTTGTCTTTGTCGAACTGGATCTTGCCGTCGGCGTCATAGAGGTTGAGCATCGCGTTGAGCGCGTGGTAATCGTGCGCCGGGTCGTACTGTTCCGCTGCGGTGTCGGCAGTATTGTCGAGCGGCAGGCCGGTGGCGGTGAGGTCAGTCATTGGAAATCCTTGGAATATGGCAGAAGTGTGTTTACTCAGACAGTTGCTCCCCTCAGTCAACTTCGTTGACAGCTCCCCTCGGAGAGGGGAGCCAATACCTCGAGGGGGTCAAGATTTACTGTTCGGTGAAGAAGCGGACGAGGCCGTTTCGCACGGCGGCAGTGTCTTCCGGGGTGCCCATGAGTTCGTAACGGTAGAGGTAGGGCACCTTGCATTTGGCGGCGATGATGTCTCCGGCGGCACAGTAGGCCTCACCGAAATTGGTGTTGCCTGAGGCGATGACGCCGCGAATCCACTCGCGGTTGGCTGGATCGTTGAGGAAGCGTTTGACCTGAATCGGCACTGCTTTCTTGACCACGCCGCCGCCATAGGTGGGCACCATGATGACGTACGGTTCGCGGACGTTTAGCGCCGGGTCGGCGGCCCGCAACGGGATGCGGTAGACGTTGATGCCTTCGTCCTGCAAACGGCATCCGGCCACGAACCGTGCGGTGTTTTCGGAGGCCGACGAGAAGTAGACCAATGCGCCGATCGTCTTGCCTTCGGCCGCGAATTCGGGCTGGCTCAGACTCACGCGGACACCGTGGCGGCGGCGCGGTTGTCGGCGGCCACCTGCTGGGCGACTTCGCGAATCAGGTCGGGGCGGTAGCCGGTCCAGGAGTTGTCCGGCGTGATGACCACCGGAGCCTGCTGGAAACCGGCGGCCTGCAGCTGCTCAAGGGTGGAGGGGTTCTGCGTCAGGTCCACGGTTTCAAACGGCACACCCAGCTTGGTGAGCTGGCGCTTGGTGGCATCGCACTGCGGGCAATGCGGCTTGGTGAACACGGTGACGGTCATGGCGACTCCCCTTGATGTGGTTCTGATGAACAGTGAAGCGAAGGCCATATTACAGCGGTGTGATTTGAAATCAAGGCACTATATGTAGTGGCGCGTGTCACATAACAAACCTAGATATAGGGTTTTTCGTTGATATTCCGCCATTCCCATGCACCCCCGAAAATCGGCGTGCAGCGACCCGCCCAATCACATGTGGCATTGTTCACATTTGCGTTTGAACCGCTCTTCGACTGATCCTCAACCGCCCTGCAACCGCCATCTTGAGTTTCGAGGGGCTGTTTTGACCCTTTCCGGAGATCTATCTCCGTTTCGAGGGGCTGGTACTCAAGTAAGCGCATCCCCAAAATGGCGGAATGACGGTGGGGCGAAGCCGTTTATACCCGTGTTCTAGCGGGCCACCAGCCCCTCGAAACGGGAGTAAACCTCTACGGAAGGCCAAATCAGCCCCTCGAAGCGGAGAACGGATACCTCGGCACCCCGTGTGGAGCCAGAAGGCCCGGCCGGATGTCCAAACGAGCATCCGGCCGGGCCTTAAAAGTAGTTGTTCAGTTATCAGAATCGATGCGGCGCGATACTACTCCGCGTCTTTACGGCTCCAACAGATCTTCGATGCGGCAGCCAAGCGTGCGGGCCAAAGCGAGCACGGTGGAGACGGCAGCTTTGCCAAGGTCTTTGCGGCGCTGCTCGTACATTTGGATGGAGCGCAGGGTAACGCCGGAGCGGCGGGCCAGCCCGGATTGGCTGAGTCCGGCGCGCACGCGGATCGTGTGCAGCCGGGAGTCGCCCTCGGTGCGATTATGGGCGGCCCGCTCGTCGTACACGTCGACGAATCGGCTTTCGTCGGCTTCGTGCAGAGTCGGGTGCAGTCGCACGATATCGTCGAGCGACAGCACATCGAGAATGTCCGAGAACCGCACTCCCCTGGTCCATTGGCAGTATGCGAGTACCCATCCGGCCCAGTATTCGGGTGTTGAGCCGGCGCGCAGTGCGGCTGGCGGCATATCGAGAATGCGCGCCCAACCGGTTTGCCGCATGATTTCGGCCACCAGCTCCTCGCCGGACATGCCACACACGTATTTGGGCGTGCCTCGCCCGAAAAGCGCGGCCGCCTCGGAGGTGGCGAAGAAGTCCATGAATAGGCCGACCGGCAACCCGCAATCGTTCAGCGCATAATCGAAGGCGCCGGCCAAGTTGGCCATGGCGTCCGGCAAGTATGTCTCATCATAGGCGGGGATCATCGTTGGTCACTTTCTCGCGGATGATGTCGCGCATGAACAGGCCGTCGAGATCGGCTTCTGCACTTTTGCGGCGGTAGGCTTCGCGAGCTGTGCGGTCGCGCTCGTTACGCAATCCGTGGTAGGTCGAAGCGCGGGCGATTTCGCAGCCTTGGAACCGCAGTGCCGCGAATGCCTGAGGACTGGCGAGTACGATCTGCTTGCCGAGCTCGCCCAACCGCATCGCCTCAGCGAGTTGGTCGATGGAAATCGCGTTATTGACAAAAGCGCGGGCGAACGAGAAATACGAATCGTCGGCACGATATCCGACGATGACGTCAGCCTGACTGGCATCCGGCAGAAACACTTGTTTCAGATATTCGATGCCTTGCGCGGCGACGGCGGTGGTCGGCTGGAAACGACGGTTTTCGACCAGCATGGCCAGCCAGTTCAGGATGGTGTAGGGCGGCTGGGACAGGTCCAGGAAGAGGAGCCCGTCCGTGGTCAACGTGTACCGATTCGCGAAACCGTCATCCATTCCCGCGCACGCCCATTCCTTGGCCAGCTCGACGCTGCGCGTGCAATAGAATCCGCGGCCATAATCGTTGTTCGGCTTGACCAGCCCGTATTCAGGATGCTTGATGACATGCGAAGAGCCATGCCACAGTTCGATCGATGCGGTCTCCATTGGCCGGCTCCTTCTCTCTCCTTACATATTCTTGATTATATCACTGTGGTGATAGTCATAAGGGAAATACGAGATGAAAAATACCGTTGTATACGTTCGTACACAACGTGAAATGTATACGAACGTATACAACACTGATGTCCGGAGTCATGCTCCGCAGTGGCGCAGCGGACGCGCCACTACAATCGGAATATGGGACTGAAGACGTGGAAGAAGTGGACGGACTGGCCGCTGATGGTGCTGTCCGTGGTGTTTCTGGTGGTGTATTCGTGGGAAATTCTCTCCCGCACGCATATCGCGCTGTGTGAAACCGTCATCAACGTGATCTGGGTGGTGTTCGTCGTCGATTATGTGGTCTCGCTGTGGTTGGCCGACGATCGCTGGCAGTGGTTCAAGCACAACCTGTTCACGCTGCTGACCATCGCGCTGCCGATGCTCCGGCCCTTGCGACTGTTGCGTTTGCTGACCGTGCTGCACGTGCTGAACCGCACCTCCGGCATGGCGGTGCGCGGGCGCATCACCGTATACGCGGTCGGCGCGGTGGGAATGCTCATGTACGTGGGCGCGCTGGCCGTGTATTCCGTGGAGCGCGGGGCGTCCGGATCCACGATCACCGACTTCGGCACGGCGTTGTGGTGGGCGTTCGTGACCGTGACCACCGTGGGATATGGCGACTTCTCGCCGGTCACCTTCCAAGGCAAGATCATTGCGGTGGTGCTGATGTTCACCGGCATCGCGTTGATCGGTATTGTGACGGCCACGCTGGCCTCGTGGATCGTGGATCAGGTCAATCTGGAGACGGATCGGCGCGAGGACGCTCGGGAGAAGGAAGTGGCCAAGGAAGCCGCGCAAGAGGCTATTGCGACATCAGCCAATCCCGAAATCGACCTATTGCGCGAGGAAGTGCGTGAGCTGACCGCTACGGTAGCCGGTCTGCGCACCGAACTTGAGCGACGTTGATTGGCGAAGCGGGACAAACAACGATTCTGCCAAGAAGGTCCGCGTCAGTTGTTGTCACCGCGGATTGCGGCAGAATCATTGTCGCCACGGCTGTTTTCTTCAGTCGGCTCAACCCAACTTTTGATAATTTTTATTTTTTTGATATTTTTGATAATTTTTATTTTAGGTTGATTCAGCGAGGAGGCGGTCCACATGAAGGCAAAGGAAAACCCATTCAAGCCAACGGCAGGAGGGGAACCGCCCCTGCTCATCGGCCGAGGCAAAGTTATCCGCGATTTCGAGAAAGGTCTCGATAACGGAGTCGGTGCCCCAGGGCGCATTATGCTCGTCACCGGCGCTCGTGGAACCGGAAAAACCGTGATGCTCACTGTGTTCGGAGACCGGGCCAAAGCGCGCAGATGGGATGTCATCGAAGAAACGGCCTCTGCCGGACTATGCGAACGCCTTGTTGATGCCTTACGAATCGGGCGAGGGGCCCTTGACCACCTCGCTATCCGACCATCGTTGACTTTTGCTGGAGCGGGCATCGGCCTCGGAGAAGCCGAACTATCCCCGAAGCGTATGCCCGAAACGTTGAGAAGTGCCATTGCCGGACGGTTGGATGCGCTTGAGAAGCGCCATGCTGGGTTGCTTATCACCATTGATGAGACTCAAGCGGCTGAGCGATCCGACATGATTGCCATCGCCACTGCCATACAGCATCAAATCAGGGAACGACGCAATATCGCCATCGTGTTCGCCGGTCTCCCACAGATGATTTCTGATTTGTTCAATGACGAAGTCATCACGTTCCTACGTCGCGCGAAAACGAACATACTCACAGATATTCCTCTTGATGAAGTGCGCGATGCTTTCGCCACATCATTCCGCGCCTCCGGCATGTCCATCACCGACGCTCAATTAAGCACTGCAGCCAATGTGACAGCCGGATACCCCTATATGATTCAACTGGTTGGCTACCATATCTGGGATGCCGCAGACATGCGGGACTCGGATACCATCATCGACGCTGATGTTACGGCAGGTATCGAGGAAGCACGTATTGACCTTGATAACGCCGTGTGCATCCCGGAGTTGCAAGGCTTATCCAAAAACGACCGTAAGTATCTCGAAGCCATGGCAGCGTCAGATGGTCCCTCTCCCACCGTGAATGTTGCACAGCGCATGGGCAAAACGCCTAACTATGCCGCCACCTACCGCAAACGCCTCCTTGACGCCTTCGTTATCCGCGAAACAGAACGAGGCGAAGTCGATTTTGCCGTGCCCTTCCTGCGCGAATACTTGCGTCGGAATCAGTAATCGGCACAATGCACAGTATCGATATATTCCGTTCCATATAATGACTTTTCGCATTCAGATACACAATGGACGGCCTGTTGAGTAGCACTCAGCAGGCCGTCCATTCTATTTAGCTATTCAGTTATCGGAGACACACCTCAGGCCTTGACCGGAGCGCCAGCGACCTGCTGGGAGGCCATCACGCCGAACAGGTAGCCGTCTTCGGAGAAGTATTCGAAGGTACGACCGGCGAAGTCGCGGCATTCGAATCTGATATCGTTATCGATTCGATCAGCGGCTCACGATACTGCCCTTGCATCGCTGTGCCACTGTTGAATGTGCCCGGCTGGCTCACCTTTGGGTCACCGCCGACACATCCTTGATGCCGATGGTTATAGAGTCGCAAATTCACGACTGGCGCACCTGCCCACGCACCTATCCTGTCATTTCGAGCGCATAATTTGCTACCACATCCGGTCAGGGCAATCGACCTTAATGGCGTAAACGGCACTTCTCAATACGTAAACGGCATTTATTCTTGGCTCCCCTCTCAGAGAGGGGAGCCAAGAAATATCAAGCTCGGCCTCCCAGGAGAGAGCCAGAATAATGCACCAGCAAGGCATTAGGATGGAGGGCATGAGCGATTTGAACGCGTTGAATCTTGAGCCCGGCGAAGTGGTTGGTGGGTATACGCTGATCTCCCGGCTCGGCTCAGGAGCTATGGGGTCGGTGTGGCGGGTGCGCGACGACGGCGGCACCACCTATGCCATGAAGATTCTGCGCGACTCCCTGACCGACGAGTCAGTGGCAGGCTCCGGCTCTGCGTCCACGGCCCTGCACGACCCCGACCTCAAGCCCGATGTCACGCCGCGCGAGCGCCTGCGGCGCGAGGCCATGGCCTTGAAGAAGATCAATCATCCGGGTGTGTGCGGCATCGTGGATATGGAACTCGACGATACGTTGGCGTTCATCGTCACTGAACTCATCGAGGGCAAGAATCTTAAGGATGATGTGGCCGCCAATGGCCGGTATGTGGGCGACGATCTGGAACGCTTGGCCCGCAAGCTCATCGAAGCCACCAAAGCCGTACATGCGGCCGGCATCGTCCATCGCGACATCAAACCCACCAATGTGATGGTGTCGGCCGCCGGACCGGTATTGGTCGATTTCGGTATCGCGATGGGCGAGGGCGAAAGTCACGTGACCCGCACCGGCCTAGTGATGGGTACACCCGGATTCATCGCACCCGAGATTATTGACGGTGCCGAATCCGACGACGCCACCGATTGGTGGTCGGTGGCGTCCGTGCTCGCTTTTGCCGCAACCGGCGCGCCTGTGTTCGGCACCAAGCCGATGATGGCGGTACTTGAGCGCGAGGCCTCGGGCAACGCGAATCTTTCCGGACTACCGGCCGGCACATTGGCTGCCTTCCGTTCTGCACTGGACCCGGATCGCAGGGATCGTTGCACGCCGGATCAATTGCTGAATGCCATCGCCTTGGATGCGTTGAATCCCAACGCTTGGCAGGGCGAGCAGGCGGGACCGTTCGCCGCGGGAGCCGTGGCTGGACAACCGGCTGCGATCGTTGCCGAAGCCGCGGAGGCGATGCCCCCTTTTGGCGCGGCCGGCGGCGTTGACCGCAATAATCCCCGAACCATCTGGCGCGCGGCCGAGGAAGCCGCTGAGGCTCCCACCATGGCCGTGTTCTCCGGCAATAAGGGCGATAACGGCGATGGCGAAACCGCCGTATTCTCGCCGGCTGGCGCCGCTACCGCCACGCTGCCCTTAGCCGATATGCCGCCACGTCCGCCGGCCGGTGCGGAGCAGGCCACGCAACTGTTGCCCGACGCTGCTGCCGATTTCACCGACGACGCCGGCACACAGGTACTCACCGGCGCGACCACACCGATGCCGGACCAAACCACGCCAATGGCCGAGCGCACCACCGTACTCCCCACGCCGCAGCCGTCATCATTCCCCCCGTCCGGCACCGCCCAGAGCAGCTGGGATCCCGCAAGCAACCAGCCCACAGCGGTGGACCCCGCCATTCGCCCGGCATTGCAGCGCATCATCGACCAAACCGCCCAAGCGGCCCCCACCGAAACCATGGTCCAAAATCCTCCCATGCCCAATCCGGTGGACGTGAAGCGAGGGGAATATCTGCAGCGCGGCACCCTGCCATTGATCCTGCTGGCGGCGCCGCTGGCGGCACTGGCGGCAAATGCTCCGCTCGTGGCCATCATCGCGGCCACTGCGTTGTTGTGGCTACTGCTCACCCTGGCCTATAACACCGAACCCCAGCTTGAGCGCGAGGGCAAACGCGGCGGCGAGCGCAAAAACTCCGATTCGTGGATTCGCGTGGCGACTTTTCCCTGGCATCTGGTCAAAGCCCTGCTGCTGGCCATTCCCCGCATACTGCTGCTAGTCATCATCTATATGGCGGGAACCGCCGTGGCCACCGCGGCTCTGGCACTGCCCGTTCACACCATCTCCTGGTATTTCACCGCGGATTGGGGTATTCCGGTGCCGTTGCTCAATGATGTGCCGTTCTCCGCTTCCGGGCTGGCGCTGGGCGGTTTCATGGCCATCGGCTGGCTGGTCACTGTGTTCGCCCCACAGTCGATGATGATTCGGCTGGGGGGCGGCGTACTGCGCGGGCTCAAACACAGTCGCCCGGCGGGCGCGCCATCCACCGAAGTGGGTGGGGCTCCACCTGCTCCAGTGGCGCCGGCGCCCAAGGGCGGCGGGCGCGGCACCGTGCTGTTCACCATATGGGCCATCATCACCGTGGCCTTGTGCGCGATGCCGATTCTGGGCATGCCGATCAACTGGATGCCGTTCGCCTAGAGCGGGGCGGAATCTCACACATCAGCCATCCGCACACATGGCCGTTGTGTATCCGATACGTTCGTTCCGTCACACTTTTACAGGGAATTCACCTCAGATCAGCTCTGGGCGCAGTCCTCCTCAGGACTGGTCATTATGATGGGGCCAAACACCGAAGCGATCTCAAGGGGATATCCATGTCAGATCAGAAGCACCAAGCCAAGCGTGCTACTCGCGCTGAACGTCGCGCAGCTGAACAGGCCGCACAACAGGCACGGGCCGAGCAGGCAGCCAAGGAGCGTAAGCAGCAGACCATCATCGGCTGCATTGTGGTGGCCATTATTGTGGTGCTGGTGGCCATCGCTGGATTCGCCGTATACAAGGCTATGCGGCCGTCCAACACCAGCAGCAGTAGCCAGCAAAGCAACATGACCGTGGACGAGGCCTATAGCAAGCTCAAGAAAGTCAGTACCCAGCCGGCTAACGCCGACGACAAGGCCGGCTTCGTAATCTCCAACAAAGGGTATGGCCAGAAAGCCGAGGGGGCTCCCACCGTATCCATCTACATGGAACCGCTGTGCCCCGGCTGCGCCTCGGTGAACCGCCAACTCGACCCGACGCTCGTCAAGCTGATGAACGCAGGCCAGCTCAACATCGATTTGCACTTCCTCAATTTCCAGAACAACAAGAGCTCCGACAACTACTCCAACCGCGTGTTCAACGGTGCCATCTACATTGCCGAGCATGATGACGATCCCGACCACCTCATGAGCTACCTCTCCAACATCTACGCTGAGGATTTCCAGCCGGGCGAATTGTCCAATTACGAGCCGGTAAACAACGCCAAGCTGGAGAAGCAGGCCGTCAAGGCCGGCGTGAGCGAGGATGTGGCCGCCGCGGCGTTCAGCGGCAAGAACGAATACCTCGACTGGCTCACCGCCTCCAACAACTACACGATCCTGCGCCCCGAACTGTTCAACAGCTCCGGCGCCTTCTCCTCCCCCACACTCACCATCAACGGCGAATACTGGGATCTGAAGCAGCTCACGCTGGCGGACACGAATATGGTGGACGGCTTCCTCAAGTCCATTGGGCTGGATGCTGACCAGGTAGGCGTGGAAGGCAAAATGCCATCCATCGGTGCCAGCGGAAAGCCGATTTCGGTCGCCTCCTGATGCTGCGTGGCCGAATAAGTTGACGCCGCGACATATGCAATACCGCCTGCGGCTCGGCTTAAATTGACCACTCGGGAAGTACCGGTATACTAGTCATTTGTTCGCAACGATTTACGCGTTAAGAACAATCGCCTCTTTAGCTCAGATGGCCAGAGCGGCCGCCTTGTAAGCGGCAGGTCGTCGGTTCGATCCCGACAAGAGGCTCGTCGCGCAGAAAAAATGGCGTATTATGTGATACGTAGATTTTTCTACGCATATAATTCTTACCTTGGGTAAGTACTCCAGGAGCCTTCCCCCAATTATGGGCTTCCTGGAATGAGGGCGGAGCGTCCCCCAACCAGCTCCGCGCCTTCAAGGGGGCGGGAACATCCCCTTCTCTCCCGCCCCCCCTTTTCTTTTCTTTTTTTGAGCTCAGAACAATCTGACGAGCAGGAATGGTGACGGTGGCCGGTGAAACCGCAGTACGGGCCGGAACAACCGTTACGATGGGTGGCGTAATCGTTCACCCAGCAGGAAGAGTATGGCAATGGCACGGCGTTGGACCCCGCAGCGGTTTGTTACACTGCGTCGCATCCGCGTAATCGCCTGTATCTCGGCGACCAGTATCGCGCTGGCTGGATCATTCGCGTTCACCGCGCGTAAATCCGTGGCCCTGAACATCAACGGGCAAACCACCCAAGTCACCACATATGCGATGACGGCCACCCGTCTTCTGGAGGAACAAGGGGTGGATATCAAGACCCACGATATCGTGACCACCTCGTCCGGCGACCAGCTCGCCAATCATGCCGTGGTCACCGTACAGTCCGCCTACCAGACCACCATCAACATCGACGGCACCGCCGTGCCGTTCTGGACCGTGGCCACCAGCGCCGACCAGCTACTGGGATTTTTCGAGGAAAACCAGAACAACGCCGCGAAGATCACCGTCGACATCAAGAACGTGTACAACCAGCTCACCGGCGGCCTGGTGATCAACCAGTCCGGGCCGGTCACCGTCATCGCCGACGGCAAAAGCTCGGTGGCCCCCAATGGCAAGCTGCCGGCCGCCTCCATCCTCGATTCCAAGGGCATCGTGCTCAACAAGGAGGATCGCGTCAGCGTTGAGAAAGACAGCGACGAGACCATTCTGCGCGTACGCCGCGTGACCCACGGCGAGGAGACGCGCACGTCCGTGATTCCGTTCTCCACCCAGACCATCATCGACCCGAATCTGGCTGAAGGGCAGGCCGATGTGCGCCAGCAGGGCGTCAACGGCGAGAAGACGCAGGTGTACGACGTCACCTATGTGGATGGCGTGGCCGAATCGGAGACGCTGAAATCGGAGACCGTCACCTCGATGGCCATCGACCAGATCATCGCCGTAGGCGCCGCCAAGTCTGATACCGATAA
>OFCM01000185.1_pt1 | contig 37409 bp, 26 predicted proteins | sample 1520841 | NCBI WGS metagenome assembly OFCM01 (sample SAMEA2699037, study PRJEB24076) | metagenome | biome: Human gut stool | place: Spain | collected 2012-11-21 | reverse complement strand
ATGGTACTGCACTCGAGAGGGTGTGGGAGAGTAGCACGCCGCCGCATTCAACTTAATAATATGAAGATCCTTGGTAGAGCGCTCCGCTCCCAAGGATCTTTTTGTATTTCTGGGCAAATAATCGTCATTCCAGCAAACTGCCCGGCATAACGGAATGGTGGCTCAGCAAAGCCGGGCCAAGAAAGGGAAGGCCGGGAACGGCCGCAAATCCATGTCACAGTCCATTGCGCGAAACAATAACACGGCAACGCAAGATGACGAGAACATCTCCATCAATCTTATTCTTGCCATTCTGTCAACTGGAATCATGGCCTTCATTGGCATCCTTACGGAAACCCTCACCAACGTGCTTTTCCCTGGATTAATGGCGGAATTCCACGTCGACACGTCCACTGTTCAATGGCTGACGACCGGCTATCTGCTTACGGTAGCGCTTGTCACGCCGCTCTCAAGCTATTTCAAGCGCAAACTGAAGTTGCGTACCATCTTCCTTACCGCAATCGTGCTCTGCATCACCGGCTGCCTGATGGCAGCTTGCACGTTGAATTTTCCTATGCTGATGACCGCGCGAATACTACAGGGAGCGGGCACGGGAATCGCGCTTCCGTTGATGTTCAATATCATTCTTGAACAGTCTTCGAAAAGCAAAATCGGCATGCTGATGGGCGTTGGAGGCATGGTGGTGGCCGTGGCGCCGGCACTCGGACCGACTGTGGGCGGTCTTGTCGGTACGTTCATGCCGTGGCGTTGGATTTTCGTGATTCTGCTGCCGTTCCTGTTTGTTTCGCTGGTGTGCGGCCTTAAAACGATTCATCAGGTCACTCCTACCGAAGAGGCGCATATCAATCCGCTGCATGTGCTTTGCCTAGCAGTCGGATTCGTCTGTTTCGTGTTTGCGCTCGACCGTGGCGGATCCGCCGTTACCGCAGTGAGTAATGGGGATACTTCCGCGACTACGCAATGGTGATTGCAGTGGTTCTGCTGCTGATTGCCATGGCCGCTTTGCTAGTGTTCGCTTGGGTGTCGCATCGTGCGTTCTCGCCGCTGGTTCGTCTGACCGTGTTGCGGAGTGTGAAATTCCGTTGGCATTTGCTTGCGTATGTGCTGCTGCAGTTTGTGACGATCGGTTACGGCTATATGATTCCGAACGCTTCGCAACTGGGATTCGGCGCGTCTGTGCTTGCTGCAGGCGTGGTGTTGCTGCCTGGCGCGTTGCTGGGAGCGGCTAGTGCTCCGGTTTCGGGATCGCTGCTTGATAAGTTCGGTCCGGTCCGCCCGATGTTCACTGCCATGCTCGCCGACCTGCGTGCCTTCGCGTCCAAACGATAGCTGCTGTGCTCACGGTACGTGAGCTCGTGTCCGGATCCCTCCACTCGCTGGAAGAATCTGGACAATTCGGGGGTGTATGTGCGGGCAGATTCCTCCAGTGGGTGGGAGAATCCGGATGCTGGGAAGCATACCAACGTACCAATTCCTCCAGTGGATGGAGGTTTCAGGACGTTTAAAGGCCGGTGCGCGGGTGTTTTCCTCCAGTGGGTGGAGGTTTTCGGACTGTAGAAGGCCTATGGGCGTACTGATTGTTCCAGCCACTGGAGGAATTCGGACTGTGAGAGTCTTGGCAGCGGGCTGATTCCTCCAGTGAGTGGGCGATCTGGGATGCTGAGAGGTGCGTTGGCGGGTGAATTGTCCCAGAGGGTGGAGAATTCGGTGCGCGGGAAAGTCCTCACGTGTACGGATTCCTCCAGTGAGTGGGCGATCTGGGACGTTGCGACACGCCGATTTGGGGTTTGGAAGAAACTGTTGTATCCTAATCAAGTTGCGTTTCGCGGATAGACACTGTGAGACGTTGCATAATTGGAGAATTCGCCTAGTGGTCTATGGCGCACGCTTGGAAAGCGTGTTGGTGTAACAGCCTCACGAGTTCGAATCTCGTATTCTCCGCCAGTAGGGTTTTCGGATGATTCCGAAAGCCCTTTTTTCATGCCCGAAAATGGCTTCCTTTCAGCGATTCCAACCAGTTTGGCCCATATGCCATTTTGCCGTGTGATGCCTTCGAATGACGTTGGAAACGCCGATATCGATGACACATTAGGTGACACACATGACGGACCAAATCGGTGTGTCACTCTATCGTCGAAAGGAACTCCGGCATGTTCGCTCATCCCAGTCCAGGGACATGTGCATCTGACGACTCCCGCATCCACGTCTTCGTTGGGGAACGTGATGCTCCATGTTTACACTTTTTTACACTTTTTTACTTTTTTACACTTTTTTACTTTTTTTGCATGCTGAAAAGAGTGATAAACGTTGGAATTTCAACGTTCTTGCTTACACTTTTACACTTGTCCCTCTCTCTAGAAGGACAAGTGCCTTCCAAAATCCTTCTAAACCGTTGGAATCATTGGGATTCTGCATATTTTTCAAGCTTGAATGAGAGTGAAAAAATGTACACGTCCATGTCGGTCGCCACGGCTCCGCAGATCGGAACGGAGGTCCTATGAGCGGGAGACGAAAGTTCGGTTCGGTCCTGGTGCGTTCCGCCCGCGACGGGCATAAGTACGTGCAGGCCCGCTATCAGCCACCGGTATGGGCCTATTCCAAGTGGCCCGACCTGCCGAGGCACTATACGAAGAATTTCGATGCGGAATACACTGCGATGGCCGAAGCGTGGCTGGCGGAACAGGAACGGCTCATCAAGCTGGGAAGCTGGGAGCCGCCCCGAATCGAGAAGACCAAGGAACTAAGTTCGACCATAACGTTCCGCGAGTATGCGCTCGACTTCGTGCAGAACCGCAGAAAACCGAACGGACAACGGATAGCGCCGACCACGCGCGAGAAGTACCTGCAATACCTGGACGATTATCTGCTGCCCGTCCTAGGCGACAAGCCGATGGGAAGCATCGGTCCGCGGGACATCGAGAAGTGGGCCGACTCCATGAGGGTGGGCAAGGCCGGCGAGGGTGCCTCCGTCAAGCACAAGGCATATGTGCTGCTGCGTGAGATCTTCAGGGATGCGTGCGAGCGGGAATTGGACCAGGACGGAACCACTCTGCTCAAATCCAATCCGGTGCACATCCGCATGTACAAACCGACGGCTCGTTTTCGGTACGTGGATATCAGTATGGAAGAGCTGAATGCGCTGTATCATGCCATGCCGCAGCGGTTCGCGGTGGTGGTCTACCTGTCCGGGGTCATGGGGCTCCGGCCGGGAGAGGTGTACGGGCTGCAGCGAAGGGACGTGAGGCTCAAGGACGACCTTTCGGAGGGCGTGCTTGACATCGTGAGGGCGGCGAAGGAATACAGTCCGAAGGATCCGGAAACGGGCAAACGCCATAAGAAGGTGCTGGTCAACGAAACCAAGAGCACCGGAAGCGTCAGGCATCCACCGATACCGGGGTTCATCTGCAAGGCGCTGGACCTGCACCTTCGAACATTCGTGCCGGACAATCCAACCGCTTTCCTGTTCACGGGACCAAGGACGTGCGAGGTGGTCAACGCCCAGACGGTACGCAACGCCTGGTACAGGGCGCGCAAAAGCGTTCCGAGGCTTGAAGAGAAGAAGGTTTCCCTCTATAACCTGCGCCATCGTGCCATCAGTCATATGAAGGCGTATACGAATTCGGACAAAACCGTGATGGAATTCGCGGGGCACGAACGGCTGGACACAGACCGGCACTACCAGCATGCGGTGGAGACGGAACGGCGAAGAATCATTTCGGGCATGGAGAACGACGCCAAAGACGCGATCCCCTCCGTTTCCGGGAATGACGTACCCGTGCCGCGGAACGCCGGAGACACATCCGTCGAGATTGCCCGTCTTCTGGAGAGAACCGACGTGGCGGCACGCATAACGCTTCTCAAGGTCATGGACGCCAACGAACGAGAGGAGGTGATGCGCCGGCTATCGCCCGAGACGAAGGAAGAAACCCTGTCACGGATGCTGATGGAACCCCAATGACCGTACATGGCATGAGCCGATATCGGACGTCGTAACAAGGAACCGACGTGGTAGCTATAAGCCCGGGCAACCGTCCGAACGTAACCGAATCAGACCGGAAGGGTCAGAAAGGAACGAAACAATGGCAAACGTACGCACGATGGACTCGATTCATCGGCCGTTGGCGGTCACCGTCTCTGTAGCGGCACAGCTGCTGGGATTCAAGGACACCAAAAGCATCTACACGCTCATCAGACAGGGCAAAATCAGAGCCCGCAAATCAGGACGTATTTTCCTGATCAGCTACAAATCACTGGAAGATTACGTCGAAGGATGCTGAGAGGCATCGCAGGAAAGGAAAAGCGTCTGTCGCTGAACAACGACAGACGCCAACAAAACCAATGAACAGTATAACGCAAAAAAACGGAAAAACAAAGCAGACCGACTATGTTCTGACGCCAATGCTCGATGAACTGGTACGGAACGTCGAATTCCTGGGAGAAAACGTGTGGTTTCCATCTGGAGCGATCACTATATTGGGCGGACGCAAACGCTGTGGCAAAAGCACGCTCGCCCTGTACGAGTGCGCGAGATTCTCGGCCATGGGCAAGAAAGTCCTCATCGTGCAGCGAGAGGACGATGCCGGTCTCGTAAAGGCAAAACTGCAATGCATGGGCGCCGATCTGGGCAACATCATGCTGTACAAACGTCGTGCCGGCGGAATCGAGTACTGTGGCTTCAACGCCGGAGACCTGCGGGGAATCGTGGAATCGGCTGGAAAGATGCACGCGGATCTCGTGTATATAGACCCATTGCATGGTCTCGCCGCAGGCCGCATGAACGACCAGCAGTCCGCCGACTGTCTGATCGCGCTTGACGCCATGGCGAAAAGAAACAACTGCTGCGTGCTGGGCGTCCTCCACGCGAAGAAGGATCCGGAGGACGTGTCATACGCCATTTCCGGATCCGATCAGTGGGTGGCCAAGGCACGTTCCTACCTCTACCTTGAAACATGTCCGAACGCATCCGATGTGGCCGTGTGCCAGCAGGTGGATGCGTCGTACTCCGATACCGTCAACGCCAAAATCCGCTTCGGGATACGTGAATGCGTCGGCGACGACGGAGAGACGTTTCCGGTACGGGTCGTGGTCGAAACCGCGCCGACCGACGATACCGCCCAAGACTATCTGGATCTCAAAAACGTCATGAAAGAGGATCGGACGGACCCGGTAGTCAGGGAGGCCATGGCTGAATGGATGCATGCTGCCGTCCATTTGAATGGCAATCATATGCTGACGAGAGAGCTGTTCCATCAGGCGGAGAGCAAGGACCGCAGGTGGACTCCCGCGAAGCTCAGAAAGGCTTTCTCGCTGGCCGGCTTGGGGCAGGCCAGGGCGGCTGAACGCGGCAGCCGTTCCATCGTCTACCTTAAGGATCCATCCGAGTACTCGGGTGAGGAGGCGGAACGTCTAGATATGGGATCCACCCCGGAAACGCTTGCCAAGGAATGGGTCGTGACCGTGCCACGCTGAATTATCAGTTGGAACGTTATGTTCCATCTGATATTTTCTCCGCATCGGGAAATATCAGTCTCGCCATAATGGCGAGGTTGATATTCTGGTCCGGTTTCGGTCGTTTTGATTATGGAGCTATCTGAGGGTGGATGTTGTGTGTGGGTGGGGAGATGCTCAAAAATCCCCGAATATCAGGTGGGACATTATGTCCCACCTGATATTTTCCGTCGTGTATCCGTAATTGTTGCGGCCTTGATATTTTGACTGGCGTCGATTGCTTCGGCTGCGCAATATGGCCATAAAGGTAAGTGTTGCATATGGAAGTGATGCAACGCTTAAAGAGTGTGATATCAACTGCGCCATTCTGCCGCAGTTGATAATCTCGTCGAGATGCCAACGTGATCAGGCAGTCCGCACTCCGCCAGAAATGGGTTCCGAGCCGAAAAACTGCCAATTGGGGAATCGCCACCGCCCAGAAATAAGGCTGTCAGCCCACAACCCATAACATGTTTCTTGACACTGTTCCGCCGTGAAGAAATGGGTTCGGCATCAGGCCGCACTAACTGGAAACATCTATGGTCCAAGCTCGATGAAATCCACATTGTCCTCGACGACGAAGACTGTCAAACAGTGCGCACGGGAGATGCTTAAGCGCAGAATATCAACCCGTGCATTATGCACGGTTAGATATTTCGATCAGGTTCCAATCGAATTAAAGCAATAAACGTTGCACATGAAAGCAATACAACACTTAAAAAGCTTGCGGCGCAATTATCGACCGGGTCATAATGACCCGGTCGATAATTGCGCCGTGATGACAACGTGAGAGGCGGTCGGCGTCTCATTCGTGCCGCATGCCGTTCTTGGAATCGAAGCATTCGACGGAGCTCGGAATATCTGATGTCCCATTATGGACCATCAGATATTTCCCTTCGCCATGCAGAACGAGCGGGAAAGGTAACAAGAACAGATAAGCAGATGCAACAGGCAGCAAAGCAAGACGAAAAAGCAAGAAGAAGACATACGGAAAAGAGAAGAATCACACAATCAAAAGCAGACCAGAAGAACAAGCAGGACGACAACAGACATAAAAACATCCATATCTACGATCAAAGCAGAAAAACAAAAACTATACCTATCAAAAATAAACCACGGGCGTCTTGCACCCTGCTCCGCGGCTGACGCCTGAAAACAGCGGAATACCGCCGTTTTATGGGTGCTGTTAATTCGCCGCCGGGGTTTTGACCCGATATCGGCGAATTAAGAGCGTGGCGAATGTGGGTTGGGCATGGAAAAGGCAGTGAAATATCCCCGTTGCCCGGTGTGCGGGAAGTTGGTCAACCAGAAAAGCGAGGTCTGTCAGAGGACCACGGAGGCGGGAAGGAAGGGCGAGTATCGGCGGTGGCATAGGAAATGTGCCAAGGCTTATTCGAAACGCAAGATTCGGATGGAAAAGACTGACGAGTGTCGGCGTATTGAGAAGGAGCGGGACGACCGGCTGTTGGATGTGTGGCTCGACCGGCAGGACGCTTTGGAGTTTCTGGGCCGTGAGATTTCCGACTACAACGAGTTCGCGCCCGAACATGACAGGGCGGTGGTCCGGATGGTCTACGAGCTCACCCGTCAGGCGATATTGATGTTCCGGATCAATCCGATGATCCCTGTTGACTACGGTGATGACTTCCGTTGGCTGTCCGCCGAGATCGGTTCGGACGGGATGGATCTGATCGCCGACAGTGTTCGATGGCATGGCGCACGCAGATGGCGCGACGATCCGGATGTGAGTCCGGAGGGCAGGGCGCCCCGCTCGTTCATGGGTCATGTCAAAGAGCCTGGGGAAACACTCGAAGACGTGTACACGGGAAATGTGGATCGTGAGGAGAAGGTTCCCTACGAGACCGCGTTGAAACACATCTGGCGTGAGGACAACATCGCGGAAGGCCGATGGGCCAATGACCGTGGTCCATGGGCATACAAGTAAAGGAACGAAATATGGGAAAGAAAGAGAACCGGCAACTCATCGGACTGCGCATGCGCTCATCCGAGATCAAACGCAGGCGGTATGAACTCGATAAAAAGTACGGCCGGATTGACGGCGTGTGTCCCATCTGCGGCAAGCTGATACGCAAACCCAGACGAGGGCCGACCGCACGGTTCTGCAGCAGATCATGTCGCCAGGCGTACGCTCGGAGAAAACAGGCCGCGATTGAATTCAGGAAGGACAAGTCAGCGGATCTGGCTGTGGGACAGCTTGCGGAACAGGCCAACGACTATCGCGAAAAAGCTGACAGAATCAGGAATCGCACCCTGAACGCGCAACGGGAAATCAAACAAGTCAGGAAAATCAACCGTCTCGCGTGCATGCTTCAACTCAAAACCATCTTGGAACGCGATCCGGAACTCATCGAGAACGCGCCATCCAACGGATACGTGGCCGGACTCATGGACCGCATCGACCAGCAGGGCAGGTCCGGCGACGCGGAACGCATGCTCAGGCACAACGGATACACGGGGCCGATACTGCCTGCGGGAACGAACAGGTGAACTGCGGCGATGAGCCATCGCCGTATCCGCCGATGAGGATTACCAAGAAACAGTCACCAGGAACATCAGGGTTCGACTTGCCCTTTACGATGTCAAGCAAACCACTCTTGCTGAAGCACTGCTGCAAACGCAAGCGGGCTTGAGTGCCAAGATAAACCGGAAATCAGAGTGGACAGTTGCCGACATAGCGAATGCAGCCGCATTCTTCCATGAGCCAGTAGAGAATTTAATAACCTCTTCTACTTTGGATGCAATCAGTAGCGGCTCGGAATATCAACTGAACCAAAATGGTTCAGTTGATATTTCCCGTCGTGAGCTTTCCGCTCCGGCCGGTGCGCGTTACCTGCGTAAGCCGGATGAGAATGAGAGCAGGCCGCATGGCGCAATCGGGCCGCGCACGTTCGTCATGCCATTGGATGTGGATCAAATGAATTTGGGTCCCCGCTTCTCCGCGAGGACCCATTTCAAGCTCCCTCACACACGCTCGAACGGCGTGGCTTGGTCGAGACTAAGAAGCACCACGATTCGCGCGGCACGTGGCTGGTTGTACGCCGAAAATCGGAGGACCCGGTGCCCGCTGACCTCGCTCGCATCCTCGGTCCGGAACGACTCAAGAGTCTGCTGTCCGTCTATGGTGTCTGCTCGTCCGAGCAATGGCAAAAGAAGATTGACAACGCGCGAGACGTTCTTAAGGACGAGCTGTGGCAATGTTTCCTTGACACCGGATTGTCGATTGATAAGGCTGAAGCCGTGATGGTCATGATGAAGCCCGGCATGTTCTATTCCGCGAACGGTCAGTCCCAGGCTGACCAGCTTAAGGCCATGATCGACTCGCTGAAAGAGCAAATCGGCCGTTCCTGACCCGCCGATTATCGGTCGTTAATTCGCCGATATCGGGTCAAAACCCCGGCGGCGAATTAACAGCACCCATAAAACGGCGGTATTCCGCTGTTTTCAGGCGTCAGCCGCGGAGCAGGGTGCAAGACGCGCGTGGTTTCTTTTTGATGGCTAAAGTTTTTCGTTTGGCATGGTTTCGGGCTGTGAATCTATCTGTTTTCTGTCTCTGTTGTCCTGCTTGTTTCTTTGGCTTGCTTTTGGATATATTCGGCTTCTTTTTCTGTATGTCGTCTTGTTGCTTTTCGTCTTGCCTTGCTATCTGTTGTGCTGTTGCGTCTGCTTATCCGTTCTTATTGTCCGTCCCGCCAGTTCTGCATAGCGAAGGAAGAAATATCAATTGGAACATTATGTTCCAGTTGATATTCTGAGCTCCGTCGAATGCTTCGATCCCAAGAACGGCATGCGGCACGAATGAGACGCCGACCGTCTCTTGCGTCGTCATCACGACGCAATTATCAACCGGGTCATTATGACCCGGTTGATAATTGCGCCGCAAGCTTTTTAAGTGTTGTATCGCTTTCATATGCAACGTTTATTCTGGCAATTAACGTGATTGGAGCCGAATTGGAATATCTGACGGGCCATTGTGACCCATCAGATATTCCGTGCTTAGGCGCCTTCATACGTGCTGCTTGTCGGTCCTCGTCATGGCAGCATGGGCGTATGAAAAGCAAGAAGCTGCCGCCCCAAAAGCCCTACGCTTCGCTCCGGTCTGCTTTTGGGTTGCCTAGAAATGACCCATGATTCATATCTCGGTGCATCTGATTTGGTTGGATCTGGCGTGGAAGTCGGGGCAAAGCATGTGTAACGGACCCCATAACCCTTGGAATTATTAGGTTTGGGGCTTTTGAACAGAAAATGCACACTATAGACAACTCTATAAAGTGTAAAAGTGTAAGCAAGAACGTTGAAATTCCAACGTTTTATTACTCTTTTCAAAATCGTGAAGAGTAAAAAGAGTAAATGTGTAAAAGTGTAAATCAGAGGCTCTGATAGGCGCTTAGAGTGACAAATAGAGTGCTACAATCAAACCAGTAATCGCTGAAAGCCTTGCTATCACTGGGTTTGAGGATAGTTGTTAGGGAATCTCGTATTCTCCGCCAGTAGGGCTTCCGGATGATTTCGGAAGCCTTTTTTTATGCCAAAACGGCGGGTTTTCAATAGCTCGCTGGCGTGGCTCGCTGCGGCACGTGCAACGGAAAAGTTGCGAAACAGTGGGGGAGTTGCGCATATCGCTGATTTCGTTCGTAACGGTATGCTACCTTGCGTTACGCTCGGAACGATGACCGTTGCCAGTGGAGAGATTACCGGCAGAGATTGCTTGAAGAGAGGGAGGGCAGCGATGGCTGAGTTCGACGATGAGCTAGATATGCAGCGTGAACTCGATACCCGCGATTCCCTGGCTTCGATGGCCCACTACCATGTGTCATCGCCGGGTGCCGTTACCACGCAGGTGTTGCCGCCAAGCTTCATTCCCACTGCGACCGGCCGCATTCGCCCTGTGACGGGCACGATTCCCGCAATACAGTCGGATGCTCAGGAAAAACAGGCGCAGATTGGCCGTTCCGTTCGATCCATACGTTCGCTGGCTGCCGGCTCGCTTCGTAAATCGCAAGATTTCGATGCAGACGGTAGTACCGACGGCAACGGCAATAGCGGCTCCATAACGCCCCGCATAGCGTCCAGCGCCCCGCACTACGTCGATTGATCGTCGATTTTGACCGTCGACATTGCTTTCGACTTAAGTTCGATGAAACAGGCCTGATTCTAACCTAATTACAGTCCGCTTTATCGATTAGTCGTCGCAGCCGGATAATGCCCGATTATCAATCTGCCGTATTACTCAACAACAGCAATAAACGGACTTGCAGGCAATCCGAGATCGTTATACAGCAGACTGGAAATAACCGGATTCCCACTCCACCAGTAACGCACTTGAGTTACCGCGTTGCAATTCGAGCTTCCATCGGCGGCACTCAGCACAATCTGATCACCCTTAATCGTTGCCGTTGCCGAAACCCACTTTCCGGAATCGTCGGCAATTTCAAAACCTTGCAATGGCGTGGAAGTCGGCGTTGCAACGTTGGAAATACCATTCAAAGGAGTCGCGTCCGGATTCGCATCATAATCGGGCACGGTCGCGCTCTCAGTCTTCGAATAATTGGGCTTTTCCGCCTGCAAACCGGTTGCGGTGCCGTTCTGGAACGACAATACGATCGTGCCATCGGAAGCATGCTTCGCATGCGCGATAAGCGGCCCGTTGGGAATGGTCTTGCCTTCCGACATCGCCAGATATTGCGCTGCCATGCGCGCGCCGAGAATATCTTTGCCAAGCGGATGTATCAACGTTGAAGTGCCCTTGTCCGTATCAAGCGACACCGTCATTGCAACGTTGGAAGCATTGCGTAATCCGGCATTGCTCAACGTGTTCAACTGCGCGAATCGCACGTTTTGCGTGTACTGGTAGCCAGGCCAGCGTGCCAATTGCACATACAGGAACGGCAGATCATCCTGATCGAACACTTCACGATATTGGTTGATCAGCAGCGTCATCTGCGACTCGTACGCCAGCGCGGTCGCCTCGTTCGTGGAATCATTGCATCCCTGATACCACAGCACGCCCGCCACGTGGAACCCTTCCAAAGGTGCAATATGGTTCGCATAAATATCACCGCCTTGCACGTGACGTCGAATCGGCGTGCCACCCCATGCGGTTTGAATAATGCCGATCGGCACGTTCGGATGCGCGGCACGAAGCTGCATGGCAAACTGCTGCGCCAGATAACTGAAATGCTGCGAATTATCGGCGGTCGCCTCAAGCCAGGTGCCAGCCTGCTCATTCACGTCGCGTAACGGAAAATCCGTACCTTTCGAGGAGTTGGCGCTCGCAACGAAGTGTACGTTGTTGTCGGAAAGCTGCTTCGGCAGATCGTCGGTCGTTATCAGACCTCCGCCGAAATTGTAGGAGTTGCCTGAACCCTCATAATATTGCGAATAATTCAATTCCATATTCGACTGTCCGGCAGCAATAAATACGTCGCCAACATACACGTTTTTCAGAGTCAACAAAGTGGTTTCGTTGTATAAAATCGTTAATGAATATGGTTTAAGACTTGCTTTTTGTTTAGGTAAGGTGCAGGTGAAATCGCCATTTTTGGAAATTTTAGCTTGTGCTGATGCTGATTTCTTTCCTTGGGAAATCGTTGTAATCAGTTGCGTTGGGTCAACAACTTTTCCGCGTTGTGAAGTGGTGGCCGTTCCTTTGACTATCAGCGTTTTCCCACGTTGGAAAACCATGTTCTCCAAATAGTAGGAGGGGAGTTTCACGGTGATGCGGGTCGCATAATTGTTGTTGGATTGCGCGGCGTTGTCGTTGCTGGAGACATTATCTGATGCGCTGTTGCTGCTATTGGAATTACTGCCGTTGACGTTTGCTGAACCGTCGCCCCATTTCGGCCCACAACCAACAATGATCGCCACCAGAATTGCCGCGGTCACTACCGCGGCAATAATCACGCGTGCCAGTCGTTTCTTCTTCAAGATGGCTCCCCTTCTGCGTCCGCAATGCAACGCTTGCAGCGTTTGTTTAACGGAGCAATCACATTAAAGCCTAGTCAATCTTGCTGCGATGCGCACAAATATGGTCATCCGTCAGGCTCTGCCCATTTCTGTCATCTCTCCATGATGGCGTCCCATGGGCCGGACTTTTATCGGTCGAGAGCGGTGGACGTCCCATAATCATGCCACCCACTGTTCGTTCGTCTTCAGGAAATTCGCCTTGTTCGTAGGATTTGCGCCAACGATCGATCATCTCATCGGTGATCTCTCGACCATTTGCCGATGTCCAGCTCATGAGAGCCTCCTTTCCGTTCGTTTGGTCTTTCCCTAGTCTTGCACTTTTCTTTTGACTTGTTACTGCATTTTATAGCCGTGAAGTCTTGAAAATGGCGGAATTTCAACGTTTCTTCTTTTGCCTGCCATGTGACTCTCTTTTGCTTTTCTTTTGATTCTAAAATCAAAAGAAACGTTGGGTATGCGGAAAAGGGGTATGGAAGAGTTGGGAGAAACGTAAAGACGGTGAGGCTAATGACCGGCTTGGTTGACAGGCCTGGTTGGCTTGATTGACCGGCTTGATCGGCTGGTTGGTTGGCAGCGTTGCGATCGGTTGATTTACTGGAGGAATTGATCGTCCAGCGTTGCGTCGGTCGCGTCGGCTGCGCCGGATTGGTCGACGGTGCCGTCCGTGGCGCCCGCGTCGCCGGCAACTCCAGCATCGCCCTCCGTGGCCGTGGCTCCGTCCGTTCCGTCGTCGCCGTCCGTTCCGTCAGCGCTATTGTCGGTTCCGTCACCGCCATCGGTGGCCGCGGATTCGTCGCTCTTCTGCAAAGCCTGCTTGAACTGCTTGGCCTGCTTGTCGTACTCGGCTTTTGCGGCGTTGGCTTTGCTGATGGTAGCGGAAGTGTCGGCGGCGCAGCTCAGCGTTTTCGGCGCGGTAACTTCCGTCTGGTGCAGTTCGGCAAGCTTGTCGAGATCGTAGGACCCGTCGAAGCTGGTGAACGCTTCGGAGATCTTCGCCTTCAGCTGGAACGCCTTGGAATAGGAGGTGTTCATGGCCGTGACGGCTTCCTTGCAGTCGTTGAGTGCGGCCAGGTCGCGCATTTGCTGCGATGCGCGCACGCCTGTGAATCCGAAGACCGCGCCCAGAACAACGACTACGACGACTACGGCGATGATGATCTGGCGGTAGATGTGCTTTACGCGCTGGTCCGTCCAAGCGTCGCCGTCGCTGATGCCTTGCGCTATGGCCGCGTCGAATAGGTCTTGCGGCTGGCGGGATTCGCTGGATTCGTGTGATTGCCGGTTGCTGGTTTCAGCCGTGTTGCTGCTGCTGATTGTGCGCTCTCCGGTTGCGTTGGTACTGGTTGCGTTGGTACTGGTTGCGTTGGTACTGGTTGCGTTGGTACTGGTTGCGTTGGTTTCGACTTCGGTTGCTTCGACTTCGTCGGAAGCGTTGCCGACAAGCGTATTCCCGGTATTGCCATCGGCATCGCTGGCAAATGCGCTGCTGACGGTCGAGCTGTTGACTGCGATACCGCTGGCAGCGGCGTCAGTGCTGTCGGCAGAAGTGCAGGTCGTTGCGCTTCCGGCAAGTGTTCTCGGTGTGTGTGACGAGGTACTTTCCTCGCTTGGCTTCTTGCCGTGCCGTGCCATAACCCCTCCAGAATCTGCCTACTATTCTGTATTCCCCGGTGACAGCTCCCGATTCAGGGCAATTGAATCACGTTCCGAGAGTCCACCTGAAATGCCAATATACAGCGTACGATACCCGTCCTTCCCCGATTTCCCATACTCGTGTTGTAGTCGTTAATGCATTCAGGTATTCTCTGGAGTTTTATTCGTCTGTGGTAACTTCTTAAAAATTTTGAGAAGTGTTGGTGGAAACTTCTTAAAATTTTTGAGAAGTGTTATGCTGGGATTGTTGGGTGTTTCGCAACGGACGGCGAAAGGAAGAACTTATGGTGCCGGATAATCCATGTGAATCGTATGCCATGCTGGTTCGTGAGTCCATGCAGTTTGACATTCCTACGCCGTCACGCCGCATCGAAATCATACGCGAGCTGCCGCAGCCGGCAGTGTTCAATGCTGTGCACATCATCACTGGCATCCGACGTTGCGGCAAAACGTTCTATCTTTTCCAGAAAATTCATGATTTGTTACAAAACGGCGTCTCGCGTAATGATATTTTCTATTTCAACTTCGCTGACGATCGTCTGCAACCAATGCAAGACACCGTGCTCAACGATATTGTTACGGAATACTGGCGGCAATATCCCGACTCTCGTGACCATGGCTGCTACCTCTTCCTTGACGAAGTGCAAGAATGCGCCAATTGGCAGGGATTCTGCCAGCGCATAGCCGAACATGAAGCTGTGACGCTAGTCATTACTGGATCGTCTTCGAAACTGTCCAGCGAAGAAATCGCAACGAATTTCCGAGGAAGATCGCATCCGCATGCCATGGCGCCACTGTCTTTCCGTGAATTCTGCGACTTTCGGGGAATCGAAACGCCTACAGCGGGCAGCACTCTTGCCGATGCCGTGTTTTCGCCGCGAGAGGTCACCCGGTTTGAAGCTGCCTACAACGATTACCTAACTATTGGCGGCTTCCCTGCAGTGCAACGTATGGTTGAAGCTGATCGTATTGAAACGCTCCAAGGTTACGTGCGGGACGTGGTTGCGCGTGACGTTGCCGAGCGTCTTGGTCGTGAAAACATTACTCTCGCCACGCAGATAGCGCTGTTTTTGCTGCGCAATACGGCCTGCGAGCTGTCTACCAATGGTCTTGTGGAAACGTTGCGAGCGGTCGGCTGGAAAATCTATTGGGATAAGGCGAATACGTTACTCGATCTGTTCAGGCAGGCATTCCTTGTCTACCAGCTCGAAGAATACTCCACCATGCTCAAGCCGGGTAGTACTGCGGTGCCGAAAATGTATGCCGTCGATCAGGGTATGGTTTACGCGGTGTCACGCGCCAACCAGCAAGATATTGGAAAACGACTGGAAACTGCGATTTTCTGCGAATTGCAGAGACGAACTTCCGGTAGGCGTACGGAAACAATCACTTCGTACACTATGCCGACGTCCAAACAGGAGAAAGTTGACTTTCTTATCGGCGATGCTCTTGCTACGGAACCGTATGGGCTTATTCAAGTGTGTGCCAATATGGGAAATGAGAAAACCAGGGCGCGAGAAATCGGCTCTCTGCAAGCGGTTATGCAACGTACCAACGTTGATTCCGGCCTGATTCTCACGCTTAACGAGGGAGAAACCATCGAACTTCCCGATTCCACTGGCACGATCCACGTACTCCCCTCCTGGAAATGGTCCCTCTACGAAGCGTGATGGGAAGGTCAGCGAGAATGCTGGAAAGGAGATATGGAAATGGATGATGCCATATCGGTGCCCCTAACGAGCTAGTCGATTCTTATCAGTGTGTAATGCGTGAGATGTGGGGATTGGGATGATTTTGGAGTTGGGGATGGACGGGGTTGTGGGTTGCAGTTAGAGTTGGCGGTTAGGGCGTTTGCGCCGAATATTTGGGGTTGATGACTGTATTCAAGAGAGGCTGACGAATGGTTTCGCCACATCATGTTGTGAAGATTGCGACTGCGCTGTCTGCGGTTGCGTTGACTGCTTCCGTTGCGGTTGCGCCGGCTTACGCATTGCAGGATATTGCGATTGAGGATGCTGTTGCGCAAAGCGGTTCCGTTACTGCAGATAATGGCGTTGTTATGCAGTCTGACGATCAGTCGGATGATCAGACGGGCGACCAGCAATCGCAAGACAGCATGCCCGACAATCCGAATGCGAAACTTCCGGATAACGTCAGTGACGAGATTTCCGACGATGCCACCGTGATTTCGGAAGACCTGGCTGTCACCCCCGAAGGTGAGGTCAAGAACATCGAAACCGGCGAAATCGTGACCGATCCAACATTGGTCGGCACGAAAGATCAGCAGCCGGATCCGCTCGCCAAAACCAACGGCGAATCCTTCATTCCGGTAAGTGCGGAAGATGTCAAAAATGCTGTAGTCGACGCGAACGTACAGCTCTCCAAATTCGAAAGCAATGAATACGGCGCGCACTGGGGCACCTACAACAATACGAAAGCTTTTTTCGATTATCAGAACAACCTGTTCGTACAGCAAGCCAAAGGCGTGATCGACGTTTCCGGATGGCAAGGCGACATCGATTGGGCCAAAGCGAAAGCCGACGGCGTGGAAGGCGCGATCATCCGCCTCGGCTACGGCGAAGGCAACAATGCCGACAAGAAAGCGCAACGTAACATTTCCGAATGCAAACGACTCGGCATCCCGTTCGGCATCTACTGGTATTCCTACGCGGACACTCCGGCGCTCGCCAAAGAAGAAGGTACCGACGTGGTCGCCAAACTCAAGCAATTCGGTGTGAATCCGAGCGACTTGGCGTACCCCGTGTACTACGACCTGGAAAAGTGGACCTGGGAGGGGCATCAGCCACCCACCGACCCGAACGTGTACAACAATATCGTCAACAATTGGTACAGCGCACTACAGTCCGCCGGATACAAGAATCTTGGCGTCTACTCGTACACCAGCTACCTGCAAGGGCCGCTGAAACATGCCGACATTTACGCCAAAACCACGTGGGTGGCGCAGTACGGCGCTCGCATGGGATTCGACTCATTCCCGACCAACAGTCGCGGATGGCAGTACACCAGCACCGGCAAGGTGGACGGCATCAGCGGCAATGTGGACATGAATGCGTTTGGGAACAAAGCGTATGTGAATGGTGGGAGTAGCAATGATTTACAAGCGGCCATTGATGTACGCAAAATGACTGCAGTTACCATTCCGAATGGCAATTATTACATCAATGTTCGTTCCAAAGTCGCGTCCAGTGTTGATGTTCCTGGTGGAAGTGCTGCGGATTCCACCGCCATTCAGTTGTATTCCGGCAACAGTTCCAAGGCTCAGCAGTTCACTTTTACTAGGCAGTCTGATGGGAGCTACGAGATCGTCAATGTGAATTCCGGCAAGGCTTTGGACGTGCGTAATGGTGTTGCTGAGAATAACGCTATAGTGCAACAGTATTCTCGAAATAATTCTCAACCTCAACGATGGTTTATTCGTGATTCTGGAGCGGGATATTATTTGCAATCCGTTCTCGGTAATTGGGTTCTGGATTTGAGCGGTGGAAATACTGCGAATGGTGCTGCGATTCGGCTGTATATGCCAAATGGCACTGCTTCACAGCTGTTTGTTGTTTCGTCAAGCGATGTCAATATAGCTACTGGAGTATCGATGATTATCACTTCGGTTGCGAATAAAAAACTTGTCACGGATGTGGCGGGTGCGTCAACGGCGAACGGGGCACGAGTTCAGCTTTATTCAAGTAATAATACGAACGCCCAGAAATATCGATTTGAATCAATTGGCAATGGAACTTATAAGATTGTCAATATTAATTCCGGCAAGATGCTGGATGTGGCTGGCGGATCCACTGCTAATGGAGCGGCATTGCAGCAATATACGAGTAACAATACTGTTGCTCAGCAGTGGACGGTGCGGAATTACGGCAGTGGCAAGATTGCGTTGGTGTCGGTGAACGCCAACAAAGCTGTCGATATTCCAGGTGGCAATGCTGTGCAGCAGGCTCAGTTGCAGCTTTATTCGCCGAATGGCACTGTTGCTCAGCAATGGTTGGTTGCAAAGGCGCCGTTGACGTTGCGCGAACGTTTGAACGAAACCGCAGCCAAGCATAGGCAAGATCTGCCGGACGGTACGTACACGTTCGGATCGAAGCTTAATACGTCCATGAAGATGGATGTAAGCGGCGCTTCCCGTTCAAATTATGGAAACGTGCAGATCTGGGCAGGTAATGGTACCAATGCTCAGAAGTGGAAAGTGATGCATGATTCCAACGGGTATGTGACGTTGACCAGTGTGAACTCCGGCAAAGTTTTGGATGTGAATGGCGGCGTATCTGCCAACGGAACCAACGTGCAACAGTACGATTCCAATGGAACATACGCTCAGAAGTGGATAGCTGTCAAAAACTCCGATGGCTCATACACGTTCCAGTCGGCGCTCGCGGAAAACGCGGTGTTGGATGTGAATGGTGGTTCCAGCGCAAACGGCACTAACGTTCAGTTGTATACTTCCAACGGAACAAATGCCCAAAAGTGGGTGAAGTAGCGATACCTAATGAATAAATGAGGGCTTGATTCCGAATGTCTGTTGGAACCAAGCCCTTTTAATGATGTTGAGAGGTCACTTTCCTTGGCGCTTCATCAACGCAAAGCGGTTGGCATCAACGATGAATGCCTTGCGATCATTCTTTGCCATGACGTCAAGGATGATTCCTGTAACAATCAAAAGAAGACCTGCTATAACAAGCATTACCGCGCCGATGAGCGTGGGGAAGCGTGCGACCATGCCGGTGTGCATGAAGTCGATGCCTACGCTGCCGCAAAGAATTAGACCGACGATGCCGACGATTAGGCCGAGACTGCCAAAGAACGGCAGTGGCTTGTATTCGCGGATCATGCGGAAGATGGTGCTCATCACTTTGATGCCGTCGCCAACGGTATCAAGTTTGCTGACGGAACCTTCAGGACGATCGCGGTACTGAATCGGCATCTCGAAAAGACGGAGATTGTTGTTCAACGAGTGGATGGTCATTTCAGTTTCGACCTCAAAGCCGCGCGACAGCACTGGATAGGTCTTTACAAAAGTGAAGGAAAAAGCTCGGTATCCAGTCATAATGTCGGTTACATGCGCGCCGAACAATCCATTGATGAATCCGCGCACGAGCCTATTGCCGAAGTTGTGGAATGGGCGTTTGTTTTCTTGGAAGTACGTGGAGCTCAGACGGTCTCCAATCACCATGTCGTAGCCTTCAAGAATCTTGTCGATCATAGCCGGTGCTGCGTCAGCCGGGTACGTATCGTCGCCGTCAGACATGATGTACACGTCAGCATCAATATCTTCGAACATGGCTCGAATGACATTGCCCTTGCCTTGGCGCGGTTCCTTACGCACGATAGCGCCTTCTGCGGCAGCGATCTCTGCAGTGCGATCAGTGGAATTATTGTCGTAAACGTAGATGTCTGCATGTGGCAAAGACGTTTTGAAATCGCGAACAACCTTGCCGATAGTCACTTCCTCGTTATAGCAAGGAAGCAGTATGGCGATTGAAGCGCTTTGGTTCTTTTCAAGCATAGTAAAATACTATAGTCTTCGCTGTGGCCGGAAGTGAGGAGCATGATTTAGAATTTCTTTTTGTCGAACAGTTACCTCCTCTATAAGGATGTTGGGGTAACACGGCTAGTGTGCAAGATAGACAGTCTAGTTCGCGTTGAACTATTCTTTGTCCTGTTTTCTTGTCACAGTGGGATTGATAGCAGAGATGGTTCGATTCGAATTGGTGGAGTCATGTGTGTGGTGAACTCCTCACCACTAGTAGAGGAATGGTCAATACGCGTATACGTTATTTTGATGTAGCAAAAGGGTTGACAATTCTTTGCGTAATTTTGAGTCATAGCGCTATAGAGGCGCAGTCCGTGGCTCCCTCGCATATTGCGAATACTATTATCTCGGTATGTTTTTCTTTCCATATGCCGTTGTTTTTCATCCTGTCTGGCTATTTTATGCATCTAGAGCGTGATTTTCGCTGGGCAAAAGAAGCCAAACAGTTGCTGTGCACATATTTATTGACAAGTGCAGCTGTTTTACTGGGCGTTACTTGTGTGGCCACTATTGATCATGGCACTCGAAAAGATGTATTGCGCCAGTGGGGTGATGCAGTGTTATATGGCAGTGGCGATATATCTGACCTTACATTGTGGCCAGTGCAGTTGCGTATTGGAGCAATTTGGTTTTACTGTCACTATTTTGGGCGCATTTGTTGCTTCATATTTTCGCCAGGTTGCCATATACGCCGGGCTGCGTGTCCGGGTGGCCGGGGCGTTCGCCGCTTCCAAGGGCGGGTACGGGTACCGCAGGATCAGGCCCGCGTTCCGGACCCGCGTCTCGGAGAAGGTGCTCCGCGGGATCATGGCCGAGGATGGTCTGACGGCGCATGTTCCCGAACGACGCGGGTACGGCTCATACGAGGGCGGGAAGACGCTGCCGGCTCCCGGCAACCTCGCCGACCGCGATTTCACGGCTGGGATGCCGAACGGGAAACGGCCCGCGGACATCACCCCGGGATCAAGGCCGGGGACGGGAAGGGCGTGCCTCTCGCCGCCGGTCGACTGACACGATGGCGGGATCGTCGCGTACACGGCCGGTTCCGGTCCCAACGCCGGGCTCGCCGACAGGATGCTCGTCAAGGGCCGCGGAAACGCTGCCGGAGGGAGCGCATCCCTTGGTGCGTTCCGACCGCTGCCGCCACTGCCGGTGGCCCGGATGGCTGGATCTCATGGACCGCTACGGCCTGGCACGGTCGACGGGCGCGAAGGGCTGTTCCCCGGACGACGCCGCCGCGGAGGGGTTCCTCGGACGCATGAGGACGGGATCCGCCCATCCCGGGCATTGGGAGGAGCGTACCCGTGACGAGGTGCTCGTCCCGGTCGACGACCGCATCCGCTGGCACGACCACGAGCGCATCAAACGGCCGCTCGGTTGGATGAGTCCGGTACAATACCGTCAAAGCCAGGGAATGGCTGCGTGACCATCTCCAAGAAAACGTCCGCAGCCCCTTATCTGCGGCTGAGAATGCAAACTCTTGAAGGGTTGTTGCGACTGATGGTGCAAATACATATGAAGATTCCATTGACGGAATTGGCTTTGATATGCACTTCTCTGATGTGAATGACAGCATGCCTCATGCGGATGGTATTCCGTGGACTGTAAATAACGCAATTTCAGAAGGTTGGCGTGAGCAAGATGGTACCCGTACGTTCCGTAGTATGGATACTGTGAAGCATCAGGATATAGCTGCGTTCCTGCGCAGAATAAGGAACTATACGGAAACTGGAAATGTGATTTAAGTTAATTTATAATGAATAAAAATGCGGCAGAAAATCTGCCGCATTTTTATCAGTTAAATGCTAGGAACCAACTCATTACGTCGAAAAAGGCAGCTGGTTGTATTGTAATGGCTGGAGACAGCCTGGTCGTAGTGAAGAGTCCAAAGAACTGGAAGATTGCGGACAGGAGAATTGAGATGGAAACAAATGCTATGAAGTGTCTTCTTGTTGCAAAGGTTTTTGAAGGGAACTTATCCAGTGCAGACTCATATTCAGTGCCTGTGTTTACATAAAGCAACAGAGCACAAACGAAACAAACTGCCCAAGAAAAATCAAGATAATATCGCCAAGCCAAACCCGTCATATAGCAATCTACAAGAAGTATGAATGCAGCGAGAGCCAAGAAAGATAAAGTGATACGACGAATGAGCTTTCGTTGATGTTTTTGGAGTAACGCGCCGGTACAGATTAAAAGGAACGGGCACAGCGCGAATATGCCGCCAATTGATGGCTCTGCCGGCGACCATAGAGACAGAGAAGTTTGCGTCTGATGGGCAAAAGGGAATTCCGCGGTAATGTTCATTGGTTGGAAGAGATAATAATAAATCAAAGGAATAATGTTCTGTGGAGGGCACTTCATGACATTCATGTCAAAACCTGTGAGGTTGTAGTTTGCGCCAAAATCGAATAGCGAGCCGAAACGAGCCTTATTGTAGGCCAGCAAAGGTGCGAATACGGCGATAAAAGGAGCAAATGCGGCTACGGTATTTCCGATTCCTTTTCTTGAGAAAAAAAGTCTTTCCTTCACGAGTTCGTCCCAAAAAAGAGGTAAAGCTAGAACTGCTACCAGAATGAACTGCGGTCGGCATCCAAGATTAAGAGCAATGCAAAGTGAGCCGAGAGCTATGTAGGTCTTTGAAAGGGCTTTTCCTTTTTTTGCCATGAGCCAGAACGATAAACCGGCATAGGTGAACGCGAGTGAGGCGATACCGGGAACCGCATAGAAATTTGGGGTAAAGAGTTGATAATACATGCTAGAGCCAAGGGTTAAAATCATGCTGGCAAGGCATACCACACTGATGCTTGCTTTGTTGTTGAAGAATTTCTTCGCAGCTTGTACTGATAAAACAGTTGCGAACAATGACGCCATGCATCCTAGGGCTAATACGGCGTATGCCGAACTGAGCCACTTGCCGGTGAGTAACTGGTAAGGGATGAAGAAAAGAATCGCTGGAACTACACCAAAATAGCAATAATACTTACCTTTGTAGAAAGCGTGGTCCCAATAAATGGGGGTATCAATTCTGCCTGCAACTTGGCCACGCAGATCAGAATCATATGGATTGGGCATCTGTGCTAGTTCATCTGGCACAGGTAAATCCAGGTTGGTGCGCCCATGTATCAGTGCGTCGCCGAGACGTGCGTATTGGTCGTAATCGACGGCGAAATTAAATGCGTGATTAGGCCAAGCGCTCATGGCGCCATTTCCGGCAGCCAGTTTCACAATTGCCGTTGCGATGGTAAATTGAATGATTGTGAGTGCGGCAAGTATCCAGAATTGATTGTTTCTTAAATCAAGAATTTTCTTTGGGAGATTCAGATGATAGATTCCTGATTTTGGTCTGAAAATAAGGAAAAAAACAAGAAGAAGAAACTCGATTGTGATTCGAGGCATGCTGATCTTGAACGGGATGACAGGGTTTATGGTGATGCTACCGATCGGAATGGTTTTATTCTCTGCTTGTTTGAATTCAAGCCTAACTCCGTTGGTTTTATTGCCTACATGGACGTAGTATGTCGCGGGAAAAGCGGCATTGTAGTAGCGAGTTAGCTGTCCTGTGTACCATCCGGCGTTGCCTTCGTGCTGTGCAATAAGTTGAAAACGGAAAGTCGAATCTGTTTTTTCTGCTGTGGGGTTTATTCGGATGTATTCGATACTTTTGCTTCTGAATTCAAGAAAGTTTTGTGCTGATTCGGTTACCAGATAGCCCTCATTGGTGTGTGTGATACCATCACCCATCAAGATGTCCGTAATGGTGTGAGGCTGGTTATCTCTTGTTCGCCAGTACGGAAGATTGAATATAAAAAGTTCCGATACAAGTAGTATGGCACAGGTGACGATCGCTGTCACTACCCAACTGATGTGTGCTTTGGAGGATATTCTCTTTTGCATTCAGTGCCCTGTCTTCCCATATCGACAATCGTTCAAGGTTGGTGAGTATAACTAAATCAGTGTAATGGTATGTCCTAACTTGGCTGTCAAGCTAGGTTGTTCTCTTCAAGGGGCAACGGTACTATATAACGTATGACTTCGATGAAATTTGCGAACATTCTTCTTGAAACGAATCCGCGTTCGGTTGCATATCCAGCTTTGTATTGTCGCTCCGATCATCCCGTGATCTTTAATGAGGCTCAGGGGGAGTGGGAGATGTACGGTGCTGGAACGTTTGATTTCAGCACGTATTTCAATTCATTATCTGTGAGAAAGCTGAAGCAGTTCACTAAGGCCAAGTCCTTCACTTTGCACCTTGAGCTGAAAGGTGCCGCATGTGAAGTTCAGCAGACCATGGGTGATGCATTTGCCCATGATCCGATTGAGGTGGAAGGCGTTCATCGGGGATTGTCTGCCAGCCGTCAATGGCAGTCGGTTGATATGCCGTTGACGATTACCGATGATATGGTGATCGTTGGTTTCATTATCAAGACCGAAGGCTCTGTCGATATTCGTAATAGTTATTACGAACTTGAGATTGATGGCGATCTCAATGATGTTGAGCTAGTGCTGTCTACTACGACCTTCAAGAAGGAAGCGTTCATTGAACGTAATATTGGGTTGGTGAAAGAGCAGATTGTTGAATCTGCCGACCCAATTGCGAAGCATTTCCACATGTATGTGATGGATAATGGCCGCACCTTGGATGCCGAAAAGCTCACTAGCGACCGTATCACGGTGATTCCGAACGATAACGTTGGTGGTGCTGGCGGCTTTACTCGTGGCATGATCACGGCGATGGAACAGGATCCGAAAGCTACGAATATTCTGCTAATGGATGATGATGTCGCGGTTTCTCCGGAGAGCATCAAGCGTACTTACAATCTGCTGCGCATCCTCAAGGAGGAGCATCGCGAAGATATGGTCAGCGGCGCGATGCTGAATTACGAGGTCGGCGAAGACCAGTGGGAAGACATCGGTAACATGACTCCTCAGGGTACGTTCGCCGGTTGCAAGCCCGGAATGCGTCTTACCCTGTTTGAAGATCTCATCTACAACGAGATGTTCACTCCGACGAAATGGCAGCGCAATAACATGTATGCTGCTTGGTGGTACTGCTGTATTCCAATTTCTGTGATTGAGAAAAACGGCCTGCCTCTGCCGGTGTTCGTGCGTTGCGATGATGCGGAGTATGGCATTCGTTGCAAGACTGGATTCATTACGATGAACAGCCTGTGCGTATGGCACATGTCGTTCTTCGAACGCTACAATGCGGCCGTAGAACGTTACCAAACGACTCGTAATACTATGATTGCTCAGGCTACCTGCGGAATGGCGCCTGATGCTGATTTCATGAAGGAGTTGCATAACAACATCCGTTTGGAGCTGAAGAAGTTCGGCTATGCCAATGCCGAGCTGTGTCTTGATGCTTTTGAGGACTTCCTGAAGGGACCGGAATTCATCAAGAAGCCGGGGCAATCTGAAAAGAGCTTTATGGCCGCCAACCGCAACAAGGAACAGCTTGTAGATTTCGAAACTCTCCAGTCGCGAGCTGACCAAGATCCTGAACTCGCTGGTTTCAGCATCAAGAACGTTGACAGGCAGCTTATCGATGGAGACAAGTCGCGTAGTTTGGCGGAACGTCTTGAAGATCTGATTACTGATAATAATCAGAGATACATCAAGAAAGACGGTGCTGGATACGCGGTGATTCCGCTGCAGGGATGGCTATATCCTGCTGGAGCGATTCGTGGCAAGCATAAGCTCGTAGTTCTGGACTGGTATAACCGCAAAGGAACCATTCGAACTAAGGATGTCCAGCGCTATCAGAAGATTAAGAAGCGTTATATGCGTGATCTCAAATATTACAAGGCGAATATTAATCGACTTCGTAAAGAATATGCTGCTGCGCGTGCGGAATTGACATCGGTTGAGTATTGGAAGAATTATCTCAAGATGGATTAATTTGAGATAATCCGCTAAGCCTAGCCGCATATGCTCATAAGAGCATATGCGGTATTATTTTGCTTTAATACTGAATGAAGGAAGAAGATTATGGTATCTCTGGCAAGGCGCCTGCGTGAAAGGCTTTTCTGGCCGTCTGAGCGTTCTATGCAGAATCTGATGGGACGAATTGACTCCTTGGAAAATGAGAATAATCGTCTACGTGATGCTTTGCAGGCGCAAGAGATGATTTTGCATGAGATTCGTGATGCCATATCTGGCATGCAGAGAATCAACGAGGATTCTTGCAGGAGCCTCAATGAAATGCAGCGTGCGCAGATTGCAGAGCGTGCGAAGGATGATATCCGTTTCTGGGCGCAATATCGTCTTCCCAACGAGACTGATTTAGAAACGCGCAAAAGGTTTTTCCTTGGATTACCTGAGCCTGAGGGCGACCTCAAACTACTGCAAACTGCTCTCAATCGAATGCTTTGCGATTTTGCGGAAATCTGTAGACGAAATGGGATTAATCAGTACTGGCTGGTCGGCGGAACCTTGCTTGGCTCTGTAAGGCATCACGGATTTATCCCATGGGATGATGACCTTGATTTGGGCATCATGCGTGATGATTTGGAACGACTACAAAAAGTTCTCGCCGGTGATTCAGAGTATCGAATCACCGTTGTTTGGGACCGTATTGTGCATTGCAGACAAATTCGTTTTGCCCCACGTGATACTCGTGTCCCGGGCTTTATTGATTTGTTCCCATTCGATTGGGTGGCTGATGTCAGTCATGATATGTTCGTCAAAGTGCAGGAATACCGGAAAACTGCCATCGAACAAGCTGAATCAAATTCGCATATTCGTGCTGCTTGGGATAATAACGTCTATGTTTCGGCGGAAACAGAAGCTGGGAAACTTATCACTGATGTTTTTGATGCTCAGCTTAATCAGATGCGGAAGACTGGAATAGTGTGTTCTCGGGAAAAGGCGGCTGGCATTATCCGAGCATATGACAATATGGATCATCCGAGTGGATTCGAGTGGATAAGCGGTTTGGATGAAATCTACCCGTTAGATTCTCAGCAATTTGAAAGTAGAAGATATCCGGTACCGGCAAATTATATGTACTTGCTGACGCAGGCCTACGGTAATATATATGCCTTGCCGAACGACATCGGTTTGCATTTTGAACACGTGGATCGGAAAATGCTTGCCCAACTTGATGAGCAGGTTATTGAAGAATATATCAAGCGATAAGTCTCAAGGAATTTTAGGATGGACCAAGTAAAATCCATTAAGAACGTTGCAATTGTGGTTGCGGGTGGATCTGGCACTAGGATGGGACAGGACATACCAAAACAGTTCATTAATGTATTTGATAAGCCCGTTCTGATTTACACATTGGAAAGTTTCCAGCGACATCCCGACATCGATGCCATTGAGGTGGTGTGCATTGAAGGATGGGAAACCATGGTGGAAGCGTACGCTAAGCAATTTAATATCGATAAACTCAAGTGGATTGTGCGTGGTGGTTCAAGCGTACAGGAATCCATCAGGAATGGTGTTGAACATCTCGTCGATAAAATCAGTGAGAAGGATAATGTCATTATTCATGATGGCATTCGTCCATTAATAGATGCTGATGTTTTGACTGATGTGATAGCGGTTTGCAATAAATATGGTAATGCCGTGACTTCATTGCCGTATAACGAGCAGATTTTTGTGATTAACCAAGAAAACACATCAACTACGAAGCAGTATGTGCCAAGAGAACAATTGCGTCGTGTTTCTACCCCGCAGGCTTATCGATATGGGAAATTGCGTGCTGCATATCGTAAGGCTTTTGATGAGCATATTGGTATCTATGGCTCCAGCTATACGAATACGATGATGGTGGATCTTGGAGAGACCTTGCACTTCGCTAAAGGATCCGATAAGAATATCAAGTTGACGACCAAGGGCGATCTGGAGCTATTCAAAGCTTATATCACTGCTGACGAGGATACTTGGTTGAAATAAAACGAGGAGTCAATCGTGCCTGACCGTTTTAAGTCCCCTCTTTATCAAGAAGATCTGGCATATTGTGCGAATCTTCCGATTCATTGGGACAAGTTGACAGGTAGAACCATCGCTATTTCTGGTGCAACAGGAATGATCGGTACTTTCCTGATAGATGTCCTGATGAAAAAGAACGAAGATCCGCATTTTGATTGCAGGATCATTGCAATCGGGCGTAACAAGAGTCGAGCTCAGAACAGATTCCCTTATTTCGATGAGTCGCATTTTAGTTTTGTACAGATGGATGTGTCTGAGCCAGGGGCCCATCCATCTTATCCGTCAGATATCGTCATTCATCTTGCTAGTACAACACATCCCCGAGCGTATGCTGCTGAACCTGTTTCGACCATTACGTCCAATGTGATTGGTTTGCAGAATCTTCTTGAATATTCTCGTGAGTCTCAGTTAGGGCAGAGGGGAAGCAGATTTATTTTCGCTTCGTCTGTGGAGATTTACGGACAGAATCGCGGGGACACAGAGCGTTTTGACGAAAAATACTGTGGATATATCGATTCGAATACACTTCGTGCAGGCTATCCGGAAGCTAAGCGTTTGGGGGAGTCGCTTTGCCGTGCTTATTTCGAGCAATATGGAATCGATTTTGTTATTCCTCGCATAGCTCGTTCATATGGTCCGACTCTGCATAAAGATGACAGCAAAGCGCTTTCTCAGTTCATTCATAAAGGGCTTTCGAAAGAAGATATTGTCCTAAAAAGCAAGGGTGAGCAACTGTTTTCATACGCGTACGTCGCCGATACCGTTGCTGGGCTATTGTACTGCCTGCTTGAAGGTGAGACGGGAGAAGCCTACAATATCGCGGCACCTGCTTCGGACTACCGGCTGAAGGATTTGGCTTCCTTGATTGCTTCGCAGTGTGGAGTTGGATTAAGATATGAACTTCCCGATTCACTGGAGACGAAAGGGTACTCCACTGCATCCATAGCGCTTATGGATGGCCGAAAGCTGCAATCTCTGGGATGGAACATGAGATATTCCATCAGGGAAGGTATTGAACGAACATTGAGCATCATGCGCGATGCCTGATGTAATGGAATTTCAGGTATTTGGCAGCTGTGGACAATTGAAGAACAGTCACTGATAAGATACAACTTGTGAAACAGTTGGTGAAGAATATACGGGACAGATATGGGTATGCATGGACCGTCCTGCAAGGTTTGGTGAAGACGGATTTTAAGCTTCGTTATCAGGGGTCTTTCTTAGGTATCGCATGGTCGGTGCTTAAGCCTTTGATGATGTTCTGCGTGATGTATGTGGTATTCGGCAAGTTCCTGCGGATGTCGGATGGTACGCCTACATATCCGGTCGTTCTGCTGTTGGGAATCAGCTCGTGGCAGTTTGTTACCGAATCGACGAACGTTGGACTGCGATCCGTGGTTGACCGAGGCGATTTGCTTCGCAAGATCCATTTCCCTAATTACATAGTGGTGGTTTCGGCAACAGTTGGTGCTTTGATTAGCTACGCCATTAATCTTGTCGTCGTACTCATCTTTGCTCTTATCGCAAGGGTTCATTTCACTTGGAGAGTTGCGCTGCTTCCCCTAAGCATTATCGAGCTGTATGTGGTGACGCTTGCCATTACATTGCTTATGGCAACGATGTACGTGTATTTCCGCGATATTGCCCATATCTGGGATGTCCTTCAGCAGTTGATCTTCTATGGTATGCCGATTATTTACCCATTGACATATGTCACCAATCGCGGTGGATTGTTGGCTGATATTGCCAGGCTGGAACTCATCAATCCGTTCGCGCAGGCAATCCAGGACATTCGTCATAATTTCATCGCTCCTGACACCCAGCCGACTATTTGGAATCAATTCAACAATTGGGGTGTTCGTTTGCTTCCCCTTATTCTGACCGTTGTCTTGCTGTGGCTTGGCATAACGCTATTTCGTCGTAATAGCCGCAAATTCGCGGAGGTTATGTAATGTCTGAAGAAAAAACCATCAAAAAGGTTGATTACTCTAAGAATCCGGTAGTTCTGTCTGCGAGCCATGTTTCCAAGTGCTTTAAGTTGCCGACGGAGCAGGCTACCGGTCTTAAGCAGGCTTTTATCAATTGGGCCAGAGGCATCAAGGGGTATAAGAAGCAGGAAGTTCTCAAAGACATCAGTTTTGAGGTTCATCAAGGTGAGTTCTTCGGCATCGTCGGCCGTAACGGTGGAGGCAAATCCACCCTGCTGAAACTTATTTCGCAGATTTACTATCCGGAAAATGGTTCTATCACTGTTTCTGGCAAACTGGTTCCTTTTATCGAACTGGGAGTGGGATTCAATCCTGAACTCACTGGTCGCGAGAATGTGTATCTAAATGGCTCTCTTCTGGGATTTACGCATGAAGAAGTCGATGCGATGTACGACGACATCGTTGAATTCGCTGAACTCGAAGAGTTCATGGATCAGAAACTGAAGAATTATTCTTCCGGTATGCAGGTCCGCCTTGCTTTTTCTGTGGCGATTAAGGCACAGGGAGACATATTGGTCCTTGATGAGGTCCTTGCTGTTGGCGATGAGGCATTCCAACGCAAATGCGACGATTTCTTTACGGAAATCAAGAAAGATCCGACCAAAACAGTCATTCTCGTTACTCACGATATGAATTCCGTTAAGAAATATTGTTCAAGAGCAATGATGATTGCCGATGGCAAAGTGGAAGCTATCGGTGATCCGGAAACTGTATCGCAACAGTATACCTTGGCCAATCTTGAAGCTGAGGAAAAGGCTGAACGAAAACGTCAAGAGGAACGTGGCGGCTATCCAAATGGTTTGAATGAACGGTGCCCATTGTTGAAAACCATTGCGGTTTCTCCTAAAGTGTGTACCAGCGCGGATACTTTTAAGTTCGACGTGGAATATCAGTATGATGAGCCAGGGGATTTCTATCTCGCTATTGCATTGCATGATATCCGTCGTGGCGGAATCACTTATGACACCGGCTCAAAGGTGCTGAAGATGGACAAACATGGTCATCAGACTGTACATTTCGAGATGCCGCTCAATTTGTTTAATAATGGAGAATTTCGTCTGATTACATCGCTTCGTACGCCAAGTCCGAACAATCTCAATGCGACCGATGCGGTCGGCGTTGCGCTTGACGATAATGCTTGCAGCTTCGTGATTCGTGATGACAGGAACCGTGAATATGCGTTATTAAGCGACCGTGCGCTTATAATTAAGCAAATCGGATGAATTCTGCGTAAGTTGTATTTACGAGGAACTTGGGCGGGTTCTAGTGATCGTTGCAACACCTGACCTACCGCAAGGAGGGTCAGGTGACCAGGAGCCACCGAAACGAAGACCGTGGCGGGGAACGCCGTTGGACGTTCAACGGCGTCGAATATCCGACGAGGAAGCTGATGTGCGCGGCGAGGCGCGAGGAGTACGTGCGTCTGCTGGACGAGGAGGACATGAACTTCACCCAAGCCGCCCATGGGGCCGGGGTCTCCAAGCGCACCGGCAAGGTATGGCGTAACGGGCGCACCCGCGCCACCGGGAGGAACGAAAAGGCAAGCATAGACTGGTATCGTTCCACCATGGACAAACCCAAACGGATCCACGCGCGCTACTTCAATCAGGAGGAGCGCATCCTGATCGCCGACCGGCTGCGCCTGGGCGATTCGATCCGCGCCATCGCGCGCCTGCTGGGACGCGACCCCAGCACGGTCAGCCGCGAGGTCGAGCGCAACAGGAATCCCGAGTTCGGCGATTACGAACCCTACCGGGCCCAGCAGAAGGCGGCTGACCGGCTCAAACGCCCCAAACCGCGCAAGGCGGCCGACGGCACGCCCGTCGAGCGCACTACCAGGTTCACGATCCCGCTGCGCCTGCCCGACGGGCACGACGCCGAACACGTCCAGCAGGCCATCATCGACAAAATGGCCTCGCTGCCCAAACTCCTGCGCAATTCGCTGACCTGGGACCAGGGGGCGGAACTCGCCCTGCACAAACGGATCGGCGCCTCGCTGGACATGGCCGTCTACTTCTGCGACCCGCACTCCCCGTGGCAGCGCGGCACCAACGAGAACACCAACGGGCTCCTGCGCCAGTACTTCCCCAAAGGCACCGACCTATCCGTCTACCCGGAGGACTACCTCGACGCGGTCGCCGAGGAACTCAACGACCGGCCACGCAAAGCCCTTGGCTTCATGAAACCAAGCGAGAAGATCATCGAACTGCTCGACGACGCGTGATAACCTCAACAACCGACAACGTGGCCATGGAAGGCCGCTCAAACCTCAGGTGTTGCAATCACCACTAGAATCCGCCGAGACGCCTCATGCCGGGGGCTGTCTCAATGGCACTGCGCGGACACGGGGATTGTCTATAGCTGGTCGTAAAGGCTTATGCCGTCCGTCGTCGCGGACGTGGCTGCAATGTTCCGGTTGAGTGTGTTGCGTAACAGGTCCTCTGTTTATTGAATAAATGTATCTTCAAAGAAGAGAAGTGAAGATGAGGGGAAATTAGAAAGCTGCATTGCGCTGTTGGACAATGTGTCCGTTGTAGCATTCGCAGACGGTAAGTGTGCCGTCATCATCGATATGCTGCTGACTTTCCCGAAGAATTTCGTGTGCTGACTATGAGCGTGTGGATTGTCTAAAGTGTGATGCATCCACTACGATGAGTGAATGAACGAAAACGGTGATAGGAGAGGAAGCATGAATCAGGAGGCTTCTATGAAGAATGCCGAATCGGGCAATACTTGGGAAACGGTTATGCGTGTCGTGTATCCGGTCAAGGATGCCGAGCAGACTCTCCCGCTGTATGTGATTGACTGGACCCGTCCGCATGTGGCGGAGACCACGTTGGATTCGCGAATCGATATGCGTAGGCTGGAATTCGGTTCCATGAACCAGTCTGCATTGCAGCGCATGTTTCGTAATGCCGGAACATCCGCTGGCGTCACATGCGATTCGTTTGAAATCACAGGGCGTACGTCGTTGACGTTGAAGAATCGTGGTCACATGTCAGGGTGCACATTTTTCAACGCATTCCCCGCTGCATATTGGCGCCGTTGGACCAGTGTAAAAACGGTGCGATTCGAAGCGACAGTTCAGGGAAACTCCAAAATCAGCGTATTCCGTTCCACAGGTCGTGGACTGATTTATCCGGTTTCGACGAAGACGACAACGGCTTCGGAGTCTGAAACTCGTGTATGCATAGACGTGCCGATGACAGGTCTTATGGATGGTGGTTACTTCTGGTTCGATGCGGAATCGCTTGATGGTTCCGTGACCATTGCTGATGCTACATGGTCTGTACCCCGTGAGGTGCGTACCGCTAAGCATGAGACAACCCTGTCTATCGCCATCACGACCTTTAATCGCGCCTCATATTGTATGGATCAATTGCGTACTATCGCCGGCGCTTCGGCATTGCGCGAACGTTTGGATACAGTGTATTGCACGGATCAAGGCAGCGACTTAGTTAAGGATCAGAAGGACTTTGATGAGGTTGCCGATAATCTAGGCGAACAGCTTACATACATTCAGCAAGCGAACTTGGGTGGTTCTGGAGGATTCTCCCGAGGCATGTATGAAACGGCTAAGGCCGGTGATAGTGATTTTGTGCTGTTGCTGGACGATGATGCCATCAGCGAACCGGAATCGATTCTGCGTGCAATCCAATTCTCTGATTACACGGTGCGACCAGTTCTTGTCGGCGGCGGCATGTTCCATTTGGATAATCGCACCATGTTGTATACGCAAGGTGAGCGGATCAATGCGCAACGAATGTGGATGTACCCGTCCAAGAGCATGGGATACAACCATGATTTCTCTGTGGAACCGCTCCGTGACTCTCCGGATCGTCATCAGCGCATCGATGAAGACTTCAATGGGTGGTGGATGTGTCTGATTCCGATTGCGGTTGTGAAGAAAATCGGTCTCTCCATGCCGGTGTTCATCAAATTCGATGACATTGAATATGGTCTTCGTGCCAAGAAAGCAGGATTTCCCACAGTCTGCCTGCCAGGTGTGGCTGTATGGCATCAAGCATGGCATGATAAGGATCCTGCACGTTCCTGGGAAGAATATTTCACTGAGCGTAACCGTTGGCTTGCCGCGCTAGTCACATATCCGGAAGCCAAGCCTAATATGCTCGTGGAAGTCCTTTACGGTGACGCGAGCTTAGGCTTACGTTTCGTGTATTCTGCGATGGCACTGCATCACATGGCGTTAAGAGACATTCTGAGAGGTCCACAATATATTGTGGACAGTCTGCCTACTAAATTGGGTGAAGTCAGAGAACTACGTGCTAAGTATCCGGATGCTCAGGCTAAGGACAGTTTCGAGGACTATCCGGAACCGTCAGGCGAGACCGATTCCCCGCGTAATCATCCGTCTACTATGAAGAGTCGTTATAAGGCTGCTGTCGGGCTAATTGCAAAAAGCTTTATTAAGAACGTTGATCCTAGTAAAGCTAAGAATCCAGATGCTGCGATTCCGGCGCAGGACGCTGCTTGGACATGGCTCGCATTTGATCGTGTCAACTCAGCGTTGGTCACCACGCCTGATGGTAATGGGGTAGCGTGGTTGAAGAGGGATAACCGCCTTTTCCGCCGGAACATGATTGAAGGATATCGACTAACCCGTAAGATCATGCGAAACTGGAAACGTCTATCTGCTCAGTACCGAGCGTATAACATTTCTTCAGTGGAAACATGGCGGCATATTTTTGAAGGTAAGTAGAATAATACTGTTTAGCGTCAGTAGTTGGCGTTAAACAAAGATCAGTCAAGGGTCAGAGAAAAATCTCTGACCCTTTTCGCTATTCGGGAATCTGAGTGAAATTCATATTTTGAAGGTAGTTTTTCCCTGAAGTCATGTCATATTGGACTAGGCTATAATCTTTCAGCAACTGACGAGCTTTTTGGGATAGATTTTTTTTCTTCACAATGGAACCATCGCTGTTAAGGTACGTTGCGGATCCGCTGCCCCAACTATCATTTGTCGAAGCAAAACGTCCCATAGAAGGTACTTCTTCATGGAGCTCGGTAAGCAACGCTAAGAAAGGAGACACCTTAGCATTCATATGCTCTGCTGCGGAAGCTATGAAATAGTTGGATGAGGAATAGTTGCTTTCTTCAGGAGATAGCTTCGTCTCAGAGCTTGAAGATGCGGCGTTCGACCATATGAAGTAGTCACTTTCATGAAGGGCGAGTTGGTTTCGCTTTTCCATTGCTGCAGTTTGATAGATTCCAGGAAGGTGGTCTCCGTAGAAAATAACAGTCGTAGGCTTTTGTAATTCGTTTAGTTGGTTGAGGAAGTTGATTGTGGCGGAATCAGTATAGCTTATGCCTTTTGCATAAGTATCGATTTGTTGCCTTTCTGCATCATTAATATCGGAAGAAATGTCAGCATCTTTAAATTCATTGTCTACATACCAGTCACTGTAAGGTAGATGGTTTTGCATTGTTACTAGCTGTATAAATTGTGACTGATCTGTTGATTGTTGAAGATAGTCTAGTACGTTCTGATATGATGCAGCATCGCTGACGTACATAGAATTATCAATGTGATCTTGATGACTGATCATGGGACTACTATCTAACGTTCGGAAGAATTTGAACCCAAATTTCTTATAATTAGAGTCCCTGAGATAAAAGCTTTTGCAGTAAGGGTGATAAGCGACTGAACATGTTGAATGGCATGCCTCATTCCAGATTTGATTGAAAGAGTATGCACTTTTCATATTAGGGACTAGCTGCTGGTAAGGAGAAATGAGCTGGTCATTGAAAGAAGCCAAACTCATACCGGTCAATGACTGGTACTCGATATTGGCGGTTCCGCCTCCATAACCTGGTGACAGCATCAATCCCGAGGTGGTAGAGTCTTTTATTCCGCGAATGTTTGGCATAGGGTCAATGCTGAAAGAAACTCCGGGCACGCGTGTCGGGTCGGAGAATGACTCGGAGAGAATCATAATGACGGTGCTGTCGGTAAGGTTGTTTGTACGAGAGGAGTTGATGCTGTCCGCTTCTTTTGCATAGTGTTGGGCTATGGATTCCATGTTTTTTTGACTATAACCTTCAGGTTTCTCCATAGCCTTGACTCGTACAAGGCTTTCAAAAGTCGTGGCAGGGCCGTTGCTTGTCGCGTCCTCGTAGGTATTCCAAGGAACGGGCTTGTAGCCTAAATTGGTTGCGAGTACATAGGACCAAGCTCCTGGAATATTGAGATTCCATGTGTAAGAGGCTAAAAGAGCGATGCTAAGTACCGCTGCAACTATGCGGGTAAGAGTTCCGACTACGTTCTTCGCACTAGAAAAAGGATGTTTCCAAGAGCAGTGAATGAAACGACGTCTTCCGTCGAGAATAAAGAAAAGGATACAGATGCAAGAGAACCAAACTAACACGGTGATTGTTCCGCTAACAAGAGTTTGTTGATCTTTCGGGATAAAAGAAAGAAGACTCCCACCGTTGCCATTTGATACAAAACTAAGGTCTGATGGAAGAATAGGCTCATTCCGCAGTCCTATTTTGATGCTGTTTGCCACCCCATAAGCGGTCATAGCGACACCAAAAATGACAGTTGCTATCCAGAAACGGTTTAATACGAGAATTAGAACAAGGTAAATGAGACCTATGCCAATGAAATTGAGCAGAAACTGATATTTCTGTTCAAGCCACATCTGACTGACGAATTTGGTGACTTGTCCCGCGACACTTTGCAAAATCCTTGTTGTTTGATCGATTTCGGCATCTGCCCCATATTCTGGTTCGTCGTACATTCCCCATTGTAAGAAAATGACTTCAGCCGAAGTTAGCAGTGCAAACACAACGGTGTAGAACGCGTAGGAGAACTTCATGCGGTTCTTCCATAGGGCATGCGCCTTTGAGAAGAATTTGATGATGAGCTGGATGGCTCTGGAATCAACGAAAGTAGGCCAAGCCTTTTTTATTGTTCCGGTGGCAGAGTGAACGGTACGTCTGGCGTTTTGGACTGTGCCTGCGATTGCATGTTCCGCTGCGGAAAGTGTTTTTGCTGCGGTTTGTGCGGCCCTTTTGCAGGCCTTAACGGATTGGTTTGAGATACGATCTATGGAATGATCTAGCTGAGTTTCAGGAAACGGGACAATTTGATCGCTATTGTTCGCAACTTTATTGACGATTGCGGCTGTTGCTGTTTCTGTCGGTCGGAGTAATGCGTTGGCGTTGGGGATAAAGATGCTTGTGCTATTGGAGTCGGTGTGAATCGTCGACTTTTGTGTATAAAGCGTTGAACTATGATGCGCTTTGAAATTAGACGGGACTTGGGCGTGGGTGCCTTCATTGTTTGAGAGAGGACGATACGTTCCTCCTGCAAACGGCTGTTTAGCATGTTTTACGTATGAAGGGACACAATCATGGCTGTTAAGCTGGGAAAAAAGCATCATCGCATCCTTCAAGATGATAACCCCGTATAAATTTGGAGACCCTATACAATCAAACCGAACACATTCTAGTGTTTAGCTGTGGACGAACGAGTGTCTTCTAAGTGACTGGAAGGTAGCTGAAAGATGAACAGCGCTGTGTTGGAATGAGTGCGGTCTACTGAGTTGATTCTTATTTCTGCGCATGCATATTCAAAAAGGGTTGCTTACGGAACCTTATCCTCTTATCAATAAAATGGTGACGTCGTAACGAGTCATGTTCGTGGGTACCATAGAGGAAGCTGCATTTTGTAAGTAATTTCAACTGATGGAAGGAATGAGCCATTATGACTGAAGCGGTGGAGTATCCCGATCTGGTGGTCGTGGGCGCGGGCCTGTTCGGCCTGACCGTGGCCCAGC
>OFCM01000181.1_pt1 | contig 38927 bp, 45 predicted proteins | sample 1520841 | NCBI WGS metagenome assembly OFCM01 (sample SAMEA2699037, study PRJEB24076) | metagenome | biome: Human gut stool | place: Spain | collected 2012-11-21 | reverse complement strand
TCTGGCGTAGTGTAGTGGAGGGCTGGTCGATGGCCCTGACCGGCAGCGGCAATATCACCCTGACAGACCCGATCACAGGAAAGCAGGTGATCGTGCCGGCGATAGCCGGGATGGCGAAGGCATCGGATCTTAACGCACTGGCAAAACTCACCGGAGGAAACAAACTCGACGGCTCGCAGGTTATAACCAGCGATAATGCCGGTTTTATTTTGGGCAGGAATTCAGATCTGGCTCTGCTCAAAAAACAGGGGCAAGGCGGGACAATTGCCGTTGGCTCGGGAACACCGTTCAGGGTTCAACGTTCAAGAGCGACCACTGTATCACCGTCAGACACCTATGATGACATCCTCGTTATTGGCACCAACAACCAGACGACGTTGCCCGGAGATTTGGTTGTCGGTGGTGGTTTCGATAATACGGCAAAGGGCAAGCTGTATTCCCAGGCGTTAGAGCTGTCGATGGGCACTCCGTACATCGACTTTCATTTTAACTACAGCACCGACGACTTCACCGGGCGGATTATGGCCACTGCCGCCGATCAAATTAGTGTACAAGGTAGTCATTGGCGAGTTGACAGGGATCTTCGTGTTGGTGGTATGGCAGATATTGGAGGGTGGGCGCAATGCGGAGTCGACCTTTCGGCCAACAGAACAGACTTTGGTTCCCCTGCTGATGGTTCGTTGGTTTCAGGCGGACGTATTCGATCCAGAATGCTGGGACGCGGCGGTAACGGTGACACCTCCGGGGCGTGGGGCGGTTTCTATGTTGAAGAGTACGTGGGAACCGAACACAGGATTATCATGTATATGGACGGCTTCGGGAGAACCGACGCATGGTCATTCCGCGCAGGTGGGGTAATTTCCACGCCCAAGGGCGACGTCATGACGACCGGTTCCGACGTGCGACTGAAAACCGACTTCACACAAGCGCCTGGAAACGCCTCAGAGCGCATTGAACGCTTAGGGGTGTGTGAGTACCGGATGAAGGGGGAAACGCGCCGGAGGCGTGGTTTTATCGCTCAGCAGGCTGAAAAAGCTGATGATCTGTATACTTTCCTCGGCATCGAGCAGGAGATTGATGGCGAAAAATTTAAGGTGATGAATGTGGATTACACGGCAATCATTGCTGACCTGGTTACGGTGGCGCAGGGTTTACTGGTTAAAAATCAGGAACTGGAAAGGCGTATATCTGTACTGGAGGGGATCTGATTGCCCTACGATTAGCCGCTAATAAAAAACAGAACATAAAAGGCCCCTGCAATGCAGGGGCCTTTTTTCTTATGTGGTTTATTTTTTTTCTAACTCTGACTCAAGCAACGCCTCAATTTTTTTCATTAAGCTGGATGGAATCTTCCGGTTATCAAATTTTAAGGTAACGTAATTACCGTTATATTTCGCAACAACCCCTTCACCATATGCTTTTTCGGTCTTTTGTGTATCTTTTGCATTGGTCTTAATAAAATCCTGTAATGCCTGGATGATCCGCATAGGTTCGAACTTTTCACCCTGCTTCTTCATGCGTAGCAGCTGCTGCGCCGCATCGAGCATAGCTTTCTCGTTTCCCTGATATATCTTGAACAAGTCATGCCCCGCACGGGCTGATAGCTCACCAGGATGTTGAAAAATGGCGATGATATCTTTAGGCAGGCCAGCTGTGTTGATGCAGCGGGTTATGATATTGCGGTCCACCCCTTCTGCTTCAGCTAAAGCTTTTACGCTGCCGTCAAAATCTTTCAGGCGGCGCTGATATTTTTTCCCCCGCTCATATGCGCTTGTTGGTCGATAATCGTTGCCGATTTGAGAGAGCCACTGCATTTGTTCGTCATCGAGATCACCGACTAATACGCGATAATCGCAACCTGTAATGATGGCTGTTTTTCGGCGCCGAGAACCATCAGCAACCTCTATGATGCCTGCAGTTTTGCGAGCGAACGCCGGGTTCTGCTGCCCCGAAGTGAGGAATGACGGAACGAGATCGGCCAAGGACGTTTCGTTGAGCAGGTCTTGATCACGTTCATTACCGAGCCAAACCATCGTCGCCATTTCAACTTTATCCGCTGGGATAGTTTCCAGCTTAAAGTTAACGTTACGTCCACACACAGGCAGCATAATACTGTTTCCCGATAATGAACTAAGCTGGCGTTGCAAATCACCCACCATCGGTGACACAGGCTGTGATGCGGGCGCCTGGTGCGTCTTGCTCATAATGCTGTCGATGTTGGGGGCATTTTTTAAAATAGAGCGCTGTTTCACAATTAGTCCTCCCAACGAGGTTTAATCAAGTCATCGAAAATTTCTTGGCAAACAGGCTCCCAAATAGAGACTGCATTTCGCCATGCATTAAGCGTTGAACGCTGGTTCGCGGCCTGTTCAAATACTGTGCGCATTTTTATTTGGCCCTTTCCTACTTCATCCGTCACTCGGACAACCTGACGCAGGACCATCGATCCCCATGTATTTCTGATTTGCTCTTCCATCCAGCGTGATTGATTACCAGTGGTCAGACTGTATTTCGTTAGTAACAGCCGTACAACAGGCTCAAAACCACCTAAATCAACGGTTTTAAGAAGGTCCAGAAGCATGGTGAAGAACTGCAGAACGGATGAATAATCAAATAGCTCTGCAGGGGTAGCCACGACGATAATATCGGCTGCGCAAACAACATTAATCGTACCTGTCCCTAAGTTTGGAGCGCTATCAATGACGATGATGTCATAGTTATCCCATACGGATTCGATAGCGGCCCGTAGCATCAGATGCGGAGGATGAGGTAGTTTTCCTTGGGCATGGTATTGCATCAGATCCGTTTCGATACGGTGCAGCGCCAGGCAGCTGGGGATAATGTCCAGACCTGGCCAGCAGGTCGGTTTTATAGCGTATTCCGCATTATCACGCTCACCAAGGTAAAACGGGAGCAAAGTATCCTCGGCATGGATGTGTAAATCCGGTACATAGCCGTGATACATCGAGGCGGTCCCTTGCGGATCGTTACCTTCAATGAGTAGCACTCGGTGACCTTGCAGAGCTAACCATTGAGCTTCATGCACTGCAGATGAGGTTTTATAAACGCCGCCTTTGTGCGACATAACAGCTAACACAGCTGGATTTTTGTCTGCAGGCCGTTGATTCGGATTGCCGAAAATGCTGCGCATATGGCTAATCTGGTCGATGGTATAGCCGGCGCGACGTTCAACGCGACCGCGTAACTCAAAATCAGGTGGTGGTAGTCGCCCATTTTTTTCAGCATCCCTAATTGCTTGCGGCGAAACGCCGATTAAATCAGCAACCTCGGTTATCCCCCAGCGACGAGTGATACGGCGAGCCTCGGGGCTATCATCACCAAATTGAGCTATAGCAATGGCCTGCGTCATCTCCTGCCCGCGGCTGATACATTCATGCAGTAAATTAATAAGCGACATTCCAATCCCCCTTGAGGAGTAATTTTCCTTTATGTTTTTTATCGTACTTTATGTATTTAACGCAAAGCAACGTAAAAAACGCAAAGTTGATGATAAAAAGCAAAGTTTATGATTTAACCAACAGAAACAGGCTTTTAGCGTGCTTAGCCGATGCATTATGAGTAGAAGGTAAGTTAGAAGAAGAAGTGTAAAACCTAACTTTATGTTTTTTATAGATAAAATGGTTATCTGTCTTCAACTCTATCGGAAGATAACAGGCTGCTTTCGAGGCCCTTTTTATCTAAAGGACATCAACCGATAAATAGACCACAACAACGTAACACTATCAGACAACATAAACACAAAGAAAACTTTAGGCTTCCCCATTCCTTAACTTGATCACAAAAACCAACATCATAACACAATTGCATGTCATCGGTTAATCACAACAATTGACATCGTAACCAATTCAGAGAACATAGTCAAGCATCATAACACAACGGCGCTACATATCAGCACACAATAGCCCATTATACGCGCGTATAATGGGCTATTGTGTGCTGATTATCGTAACATAGTCGCACATTGACTTGCGTATGAATCGTAATAGTGTTATGTTATGTTTCTGTAATTGTGTTATGATATTCGTGGCGTGGGATTGCGCTTTGATTGTATGATGTTTCTCAGTTTGTGTTATGATGATTAAGGGCGAGAACAGGAGGTAGGCCATGCGTAAGGTGAAGATTGGTGAGCTAATCAATTCGCTTGTGAACGAGGTTGAGGCAATCGACGCCTCAGATCGTCCACAAGGCGAAAAAACAAAGAAAATTAAAGCCGCAGCTATAAAATATAAGAATGCATTATTTAATGATAAAAGAAAGTTTCGCGGGAAAAGCTTAGAAAAAAGGATTTCGGCTAATACTTTCAATGCCTATATGAGCCGGGCAAGGAAAAGATTTGATGATAAATTACATCATAACTTTGAAAAAAACGTAATAAAATTATCCGAGAAGTATCCCTTATACAATGAGGAATTATCCTCATGGCTTTCTATGCCTGCGGCATCAATTCGACAAAATATGTCAGCTCTGCAAGCCAAGCTAAAAGAAATAATGCCATTAGCAGAAGATTTATCAAATATAAAAATCGGTGCGAAAAACAGCGATGCAAAGTTAGCCAAACTTGCCAATAAATATCCAGGATGGCAATTCGCTATTAGTGATTTAAATAGCGAAGATTGGAAGGATAAAAGAGATTATCTTTATAAACTATTCCAACAAGGTTCTTCGCTCCTGGAAGACTTGAATAACCTGAAAGTAAACCATGAGATTCTCTATCATCTGCAGCTTAGTTCTGCCGAGCGAACCTCTATCCAGCAGCGCTGGGCCAACATACTCAGCGAGAAAAAGCGCAACGTGGTTGTGATTGACTATCCGCGCTATATGCAGGCTATCTACGATATAATCAATAAACCTATATCTTCTTTTGATTTAACCACCCGTCGTGGTATGGCCCCTCTAGCGTTCGCGCTTGCGGCGCTATCTGGTCGACGAATGATTGAAATCATGCTTCAGGGTGAATTTTCCGTCGCAGGTAAATATACAGTAACATTCTTAGGGCAAGCTAAAAAACGCTCAGAAGATAAAGGTGTATCAAGAAAAATATATACTCTTTGCGACGCTGATTTATTTGTCAGTCTGGTTAACCAACTTCGTTCCTGCCCTGCTGCTGCGGATTTTGATGAAGTGGTTAAAGGGTACGGGGAAAATGATACTCGCTCTGAAAATGGTCGTATTAACGCTATTCTAGCGACAGCGTTTAATCCGTGGGTAAAAACTTTCTTAGGCGATGACCGCCGCGTTTATAAAGATAGCCGCGCTATTTACGCTCGCATTGCCTATGAAATGTTTTTCCGCGTTGATCCACGGTGGAAGAATGTCGATGAGGACGTTTTCTTCATGGAGATCCTCGGTCATGACGATGAAAACACCCAGCTGCACTATAAGCAGTTTAAATTGGCAAACTTCTCCAGAACCTGGCGCCCACATGTTGGCGAGGAAAATACCCGGCTGGCAGCGCTACAAAAGCTGGATAGCATGATGCCAGATTTCGCCAGGGGCGACGCAGGGGTTCGTATTCATGAGACCGTGAAGCAGCTGGTGGAGCAGGACCCATCAATAAAAATTACCAACAGCACCCTGCGACCGTTTAATTTCAGTACCAGGCTGATACCTCGCTATCTGGAATTTGCTGCGGATGCCTTGGGTCAGTTCGTCGGAGAAAATGGCCAATGGCAGCTGAAGGATGAGGCTCCAGCGATAATCCTGCCTGATGAGGAAGTTCTTGAACCAATGGGTGACGCCGATCTCGATGACGAAACCCAAGACGATGAAACGCTGGACGACGATGAGATCGAGGTAGATGAAAGTGAAGCCGTAGAGCCGGAGGAACCGGAGGAACCGGAAGACGACGAAGAGGCTGAGAAGGCAGAGAAGCATCCTGCGAAGCCAAACTTTAAAGCGCCGAGGGATAATGGTGATGGCACCTTCAAGGTGGAGTTTGAGTTCGATGGCCGTCATTATGCATGGTCCGGTGCCGCCGGCAATCGGATAGAGGCAATGCAATTCGCCTGGCATGCCTACTTCGAATAACAAAAAGGCCACAGGTTATCGCCTGTGGCCTTTTTAGCTTCCTGCTCTACAAAATCAGGAGGTGATAGCCGGGGGCGTTAATTTCGTGGATAGCGTCTCCAGTTTACTGATGGCCAGCTCAAAATGCGCTGGCAGCACCTTCTCCATTTCCGTATTGATATCAGTTATAGGCAATTCTTCACACGACATACTCTGGCGCCCGCCACGAACTACCTCGCGCAGCAGCTCCCGTTCATAAACTCGCATATTACCTAGGGCAGTTTCTGCCGCCGTTAATATTCGGCGTAATTCGGCAATGATAGCCGGCAGATCGTCAACCGTAATTGGGTTAGGTGATGGATTCCTGCAGGCACGTCGCAGCGCCAGCCAAACACCACTGATCCACGCGTTTCGATACTGAAAACTTTGGGCTATATCGTTTATCAGGCCGCGTAATTCTTCCTTTTGCCGCCAGTCCAATGGTTCGCCGGCGCTTTTTGGGGTGGTTTCGACGTAGCTGTATTCACCGCTTTTCCGGATAGCTGGCAGGACTTCGTTGGTGACCCACTTGCGGAACCGCCAGGCCGTCGTTCCCTGCTTCACCGCATCGCGGCAGCGGAGGATCAGAGTGTATAAACCGGACTCGTTAACAATACCTACAGACTGCACCCCACCAGGGGTGGGTAATGAGTACCCACCCTTTTCATCATCATCCAATTTACGCACTGCAGCACGGTTATCAGCGATATCGAGCGCTTTGCAGACATCAGCAGCAACAAACCAGGGTTCACCATTAACCAGAACCACCCGCACGGGGTGGTTTTCCTGAAACGAGAAAACAGAGAGTGCGTTCATTCGGCCTCCCTGGTGGTCAGCTCCGCGGACAGAGAGGAGGAGCAGTTACGGGCTTCTTGTACCAGCTCACGGGCTAACTGGAGCAATTCCGCTGCCTCCTGCATATACAGCGAGGCCTCATAGCTGGAGATCGTCCGGTGAGCAGAGGAAACCAGCGCTTCTATCTGCGCCAGGCGCTCCTCAATCGACTCAAGCAGGCCCTGGGTGTTTAGCTGCACCTGATTCATGCGGCCACCCCGCTAACCCGGATACGGGCTGACAGAACGAGAACAAAACGGCTGGCGAACTGACGACGGGCTTCACGCTCGGATGAGGCGATGGTGGACAGATGATGAATATGGGATTTTTTATCGGTACGGCAGATCGCCGCGAACTTGAACTTGAACATGGTGCGCACTCCAGTTTGGTTATGGGTGCTACCACCAGAGTTGCGAATCTCTTGAGTGGTGGTAGCCCAGACGGGGTTCGCAATACCGGCCCAAACGAAACCGGCCAGCCAAAAGGCTGCCCCGCCTGAGCCACCATAATTCGGGTATGCGCAGGCATATGCACAAAAAAACACGCAGGCGCGTGTTGTGCGTCGTTTGGGATATTCAGGATTGCGAGGCCCGGCTACAGATTTTGCTGCAGCGGGCTAACTTTACCGCCAAAGCGCAACGCACGTCAATAAATTACATAGAGATTTTACCCCGTGACCAGTCACGGCGACAGGGGTTTTTACAGCTAACTTAACCAACTGATCACAACCTGATCAGTCGGTTTTAGGAAGGGATGGCAAAACACGGCGATGACCCATCTTTATGTAATTATATTTTAACATAATTTAGGATTATTGCTGACTTGACTTGCCGGAGGGTTAGGGCTACCTTTGAGCGGCTGTATATTTATACAGCTAATTTAAAACTCACAAGGAGATTAACATGCCTGAAGAAACATTGACTGTCGTAGGTGGTGGTAATAACAGCTGTAATGTTAGCTGGGGTGGTGGCAATGGTAACAACGGTGGTGCTGGCTATTCTGGTAAATACGGTGGTACTAGCTATGAAGGTGCAACTAGTATGTTGAAGTTGAATGACCGTGTTTTAATTCAGCTTTATCTTTGCAATCCGCTTAACCCAGATTATATTGGAGCACCTTGGGGCAGTGATAAAGATGCTGAATCAATTATCAGAGCTAACAGAGATAAAGCAGGAAAGTTCAAGGCTAATATTCAGAACTGGAAAACAAGCGGTACAGGTTCTTTAGGTAGCCCTGTAGTTGGGAAATCTTATAGCTCAGGTGATGTAGATACTTATTCGGTTAGCTTCGGAAAAGAAAAATACAATGTCCTGTATAACCGTAAAAAAGGCTCTTTTACTACAGCTTATGTCGATGGCGGCGCAAATAAACCTGAGCATAGCATGAAGGATCAGGCTATTGCCGTTGTTAAACTTTACCTTCTCAACGAAAGTCAGGCATCGGTAATCGATACTACATCGGGAATTATTACTGACTCTGGTAAAACTCTTAGCGGGAAATTAGGTGATAAATACAACACTCTGGCGAAAGAAGCTGCTGACAATATAAAAAACTTCCAGGGTAAGAAACTCCGCAGTTTTAATGATGCTATGGCATCTATTAATGAACTAGCTAACAATCCAAAGATGAAGTTAAGTCAGGCGGATAAAACAGTCGTTTCTAATGCCCTCAAACAAATGGATTTGTCAGCACTAGCTGACCGATTCAAAGGGTTAGAGAAAGCCTTTACTTGGGGTGATCGACTTCTTAAAGCCGAGAAAATCAGAGACGGTGTTGTTACTGGTGTTACCACAGGGAACTGGCAAAAGCTGGCGTTTGAGGTTGAAGCTATGTACCTCAGTGGTGTTGCTGGCGCCGTAGCGTTAGGGATTACTACTGCCATGATTAGCACAGTCGCAGTCGCTTTGTCACTTCCAGCTGTAGCTGTCTCTGCGCTTACTGTTGTGTCCGTCATTGGCATCTCTATTCTCACATCTTATATCGATGCTGATAAGGCCAAAGCACTGAATAATGCAGTGCTTGGCTTATTTAAATAATACTTATGTTTAGTGTAAAGCGGAGGTTATCTCCGCTTTTGAAAAAAAGGCAGACCTTTTAAAAGATATAAATAAATCAAAAGCAACCAAATAAAAAAATAATTAGTCAGAAATAAAAGAATGTAGTAAATTAATAGAAAGCACTCATTGCCAGCAATAATTCTTTTAATGCGATACATACTATCAGACATATTTTCCACACCTACATATGTTAAATAGTATGCTCCTGCCGTTAAAAGGAGTACACCAGGCAGAAGTTTAAGCCATCGCTTCAAATCGAGTTTGATGGTTTTTATATCAAACTTGTTCCAGCAAATTATATACATTAATATGACGAAAATTGGTGCGGTTTTAGTATATGCAGAAGCTATAGTGCTCACGGCTAAATATTGTTCTGAAAAATCCCTTTGATATCCATTTGCAATATCAAAAAGGTATGAAATGATGTGTGAGCTTTCATTGCTGAAATGAATAAAAAATATTATTATTATTGGGGTTATCCCTAATAGCAATGAAATTAATGAATATTTGAACAGCCCCTTCCCTTCCATATTATATCCCACCATTATCATGTTAATGATACGTAATCATAACCGACAAATAGAAAATGATAAAGGTTCTCAATACCGACAAGCTAACCGGCCCGAGTCTAATCGCTCCGAGCCGGACATCGATTATTCTACTTCAACCCGGTTATCCGGCTGAATAATGCAGCTGTTTTTGACGTAGTTGCAAACCCGACACGGCCACGGATAAGCCACTGGAACGGGATAGTCAACGAATACAGCGGCACGAACCACAGGCGGTTAAGACGCTGCCAGAACGTCGCGTCACGGCTTGCCATCCATTTGGTATTGTCGACCACCTGGTAATCATATTGCTCTGGCATTTTGGCTGATTCGGCGTAGTCATCCCCTTCACCGCAAAGAAAATTACATATCTCTTTCCAGTTTTCGAAACCCTGCTCTTTTAACTTACGCTCAAGCTCATGCCGAAACAAAACCGGCACCCATCCCTTGCGGTAAATCATAATGGTTTCCCCTCTAATGCTGACAATTCCATGCGATCAAGTATTCGCAGCAGGTAACGCGCATCCTCAGCATCAGCAAGGCCAGCTTCATTGATGGTGACTTGTACCAGGCGATCACGCAGATGGTTGAATACCTCATGAACGAACGGTTCCGGGCTGTTGTGCAATGCCAGCTGCGCGACCTGAAAGCGATGCTGCGCCAGCATGCTTTCAATATGCGCCGCATGGCTTTTTAAAACGGAGGTCATCTGATCCGCCTGCTGTTCCAGAAGTGCATCGATATCTTTAGCCATAGAACGCCTCCTGCGCGTCGTAGCCGCCCGTAACCGTGCCGGTGATGTATTCACGCAGCCGGCGCAGTTCGTTGCTGGAGAGGCGGTCCATGAACTCTGTGAGGTACAGGGACGCGAAGGTCATCGCTATGCTGGCTGGCGACCAGGAGGTCATTGTGGCCAGCTCATCATCAGACAGCGCGGTCATCGCCCAGGCCTCCGGCACCGGCACCGGCAGTTCGGCCAGCGCCTCAGTTATTACTGAATGAGGGGCGTCCAAATCCTGCCCGTTTGTGGATCGCGTTTTATGATCCATATATATATTGAGATCTAAACCGTGATCCACTTCGGTGGTGGCTTTCTCGGCTTTACGCAACTGCAGAGACAGGCCGTCGTCTTTACGGTTCTCCAGAATTTCCATCATGAACGCCGCCGACTGCTGATCCACAAACCGTATGGTCGGGCGCTTGTCTCCGTCCCTGGCGCGGCGCTTGTCGGTTTTCAGGCCGAGCGACTCGCAGATGGTTTTAAACAGCGCCTCGGGGGCCTTCGGCTTGCCTTTGGGCGTCATAAAGCCACCAATGCGCAGGACGTTGTTTAACAGGTCTCGCCGTTCGGCGGTCATGAGTTTATCCCTGGCGTATGCCAGGCGCGCCTGGGTGGCTTCTCCGGTCATGGTTTCCGGGTCGATGCCGCAGTCAATGAAGTACTGGCGTAGCACCGTAGATTTGAGGCCGTAGAAGCCGCGCATACCGACCTCGACCGCGGGTGTCGATTTGACTTTGTACTCGGTGATGCCAGGGTGTTTCGCCTGGAATGCTTCATCAGCCTGCTCGCGGGTCATCGCGGTGGCGGTAAAGTATTGCCATTGGCCCGCCTGCCTGAAAGCGTAGGTGAAGTTGATCGCGGATTCCTCGCGGTCGAAACGCCGCGCGGTGATCTCATCGAGCAGCATGGTTTCATAACGGCGAACCTTATCGCGGGCGCCATCGAAGTAGAATTTCAGGTTGTCCTCGTTGACCGGCAGTTTCAGCTCATGCTCGATGTCCCAGCGGACCAGCTTCGCCTGCTCTTCCAGGGTCAGGGCGCGTTTCTTCAGAATGTCTTCCCGTTCAGATTCGTTCGGCGTTTCGATATTCAGGTGGAGATCCAGCGTTTGTTCCCAGACAATTTCGCGGGCTTCCTTGCGCAGCTCCTTGCCGACGCAGTTCGCCAGCTCGTCGGATGCCAGGGGGGCAACCTTGTAGCCGTCGCTGTGCATTATGCAGATCATATTGCTGGCGTAGTCATTACGCGCGGAGGCCTCAATCGCTGCTGCCTTGATTTTCATCCGGGTAAAATCGGTGTTGGCCACCCCCATAGAAATGCGGTCGCCGTCGAAAACAACGTCGGTTAGTTCGCCGTTCATGCCGGCAGTGGCCAGCAATGCTTGGACAAACGCACGCTCAATTTTTTGCGGATCGGTTTCGCGTCGTGCGCGAACCTTGTCAAAGCCAATGATGAACTCTTTGGCTGTGCGGTCGCGGCGCAGCATCTGGATCGCATCGCTGGGGACCACTTCGCCGCAGAACATGCCGAAATGGCGGTCGAAATGCTTTTGCTCGATGGAGACGCCGGAGGATATCGACGGGCTGTAAATCAGGCCGTCGTACTTCTTCACCATCTTCTTCGGTTTATTGGTGAATTCTTCAACCTCGGGTTCCGGCTTGCTCTTCTGGTTTACGCAGAGGAATTTTTTCTCCGGGTAGCGCTGGCGCAGCGTGGCGGTAACGTCTTCGGCAAACGTTGAGCTATCGGTCGCCAGCATGATTTTTTCACCGAGTTCCACCGCTTTAATCACCTCGGTCATAATGCGATCTTTCTCGGTGTAGAATACGCGGATAGGTTCGCCCGTTTCGCGGTTGCGAACGTCGACCGGCAGCTCGATGACGTGAATCTGTAACCATGCCGGCAGGCCCATTTCTTCGCGGCGCTTCATCGCCAGTTCTGCCAGGTCGACCAGCAGATCGTTAGCATCGGCGTCTACCATGATGGGGTGCAATTCAGTTCTGGCCAGCGCGTCGATCAGCGTATTGAAAACGGCGACCGGGTTCTCCATTGCGCGGCCAGAAAGAATGGCGCGAAGTCCCTGCGTTGCCTCATCAAAGCCGAAATAGTCATGCTGGCGCATCAGCGGCTGCCAGCAGCCTTTGACGATGGAGTTGATGCAAATGGTCAGCTTATTCGCGTATGGCGCCATTTCCTGATAGCCGGGGTCCTGGTAATGCAGAATATCGGCCTTGGTCCCTTTCTGCTCTGTCATCATTTCCCACAGGCCACCGATGAGGCTTACGCGGTGCGCAACGGAAACGCCGCGATCAGCGTTATGCATCAATGGGCGCAGCAGGCCTGTCGACTTACCTGATCCCATACCGGCGCGAACAATAACGATGCCCTGCAGCTGCTGCACGTATTGCAGAATTTCATCCGTCATCACGGATGTTTCAAAGCGTTTATACGTGATGTGCTGGGGACGCTTGTTCGGGTCGGTGATCCGCTCGCTAAAGGAACGGGGAGCCTGGGCAGTACGGCATTTGCGGTTCAGGCGGCGTGCGATGTGGTCTTTAACCGTGGCGCGATAGACACTTTCCAGTCCCATATCACGCAGCACGATGCAGAACATATTAAACAGATCCGCCGGGCTATTCGGTACCGGGCAGGTCAGCATGCCAATATCCACCGCGTTCAGCAGTTCTTTAGCAAACGTCCTGCGGTTGTCACGTTTAGCCGTTTTCAGCTTGTTTAGCGTCAGAGACAGCAAATCAGTGCTGTTACTCAGGCGGTTCCCTTTGGCGAATAGCTGGCGACAGGTTTCGCGGAGTCCACGTAATCTGTGCAGGTCGTTGAAGTCGCTGCACTCCAGCTGGGGATCGTCTTCAAAGGTGGGATAAACGCATTTGATGCCGCTAAATTTTGCGAGAATATCGAAGCCGGTACGTAAGCCGGTGTTGCCTTTACCTTCAGCCGATGATTTGCGGTCGTTATCCAGGGCGCAGGTAATTTTTGCTGCCGGGTACATGTTCACCAGCTGCTCAACAACATGGATCATGTTGTTTGCGGCCACAGCGACCACGACAGCATCAAAGCTTTTTTTCGGGTCCTTACGGGTAGCCAGCCATACGGACGCGCCGGTGGCGAAACCTTCCACCACTGCAATATTTTGCGCGCCGTTCAGGTTGCCGATAACAAAGCACGCCCCGACGAAATCACCACTGGTGATCGCGCTGGTCTGGAATTTACCGCCGCGCTGGTCGATACGCTGCCAGCCGACAATTTGTCCGTCTTTGCGTCCGTCCAGGTGGGCCAGCGGAATCGCCATGTATGTAGTCGGTCCACGGCTCCATTTTGCGTTGTCGTGACTGGTCACGCGACGAATATCGCAAGCGCTGAATACGTCACGAATGCCTTTTTTCACTGCGTAAGGCCACGACCCGTCCTCAGCTGGCGCATGTTCCCATGCACTGTGGAACGCCAACCATCCGAGCAATCGTTCCTGCTCTAACTGATTGTTTTTAAGTTCATTTATCCGTTGCTGTTCGGCGCGGCGCTTGCGGGCTTCTGCCTGGCGTTCAATACGCGCCAGTTCTTCAGCAGGTTGTGCGACCACGGTCGCATGATTTCTTTGTTGTTCACGGCGGTATTCGGCGAACAGGAAGGAGAAGCCGCTCCAGGAACCTTCGTCATGCCCTTTCTGGACAAAGTTGACGAATGGGTAGCTGATGCCGCTTTTGTGTTGTTCCTTGCGGGAGTAGATTTCCACACGCCCTTTGAGGCTCTTTTCCAGAGCCTCGGGGGCGCCACCGTTATATTTTGAATAACGTTCTTCCCCGCCGCGCGGGTTCAACTGAATGTTATCAGCACATGCTGCCCAGTTAATGCCAGCCATTGTGGCCAGCTCTGACAGCTCATCCCGCGCTGCTTCAAGCAATGAATACGGATCGCTACCGAAGCGAGCCGCATAGAATTCTTGTAAGGTCATTTTAAGCCTTTCCATGCGAATTTATGATTTTTCGGGTTGAAAAAATCCGCAGGAGCAGCCACAATAAACGCACAAATCTTCGTAGGGACTGTGTTGCGTTTATCGTGGTGCTGCTCCTGAAAAAAGGCCCGAGTTTGCCGACTCGGGTTTTTTTTCGTCTTTTTTCAGCTGCTGCAGTCTGATTCAACCGCGATACATTATAGCTCGCATTAAACCAGATTTATAGGCAGCAATAAACCCTGTTATTCTGTCATCTACCCTCTATCATGAACGATTTGATCGTACCGACTATTTGGTGCACAAATTGAAGATCACTTTTCTCATGGATAACTCGTTGAGAGTTAACGCCATCTAAGTAGTAGCGCTCATCGTCGAAGCGCGCTAACCGCTGTATCGAGATTTTCCCGTCTTTATCACAAACTAACACATCCTCACCCGGAACTGGCGTGAGAGCTGAGTCAACCAGGACGACGTCACCCGGCTGATAGCTGTGCTGAACCTGGTTCCCGACAGTGAGCGCATAAACGGTTTCCCGTTGGCTAACAAATGGCAGGAATCGTTCTGTGTTGGCAGGTTCTCCTGGCTGCCAGTCGCTATCCGGACCACTCTCTGTTGTGCCAATAACAGGAACGCGGTCAGGATCAGATTCAGTACCAAAAAGTATCCATTGCACAGGTTTGCGCAGGCATTTCGCCAGGGCAAGCCCGATCTCCAGCGACGGCATAACGTCGCCACGTTCTAAGTTTTGGACGCCAGGAAGAGAGATACCGACACTTTGCGCGACTTGCTTCAGTGTCATCTTCAATTCTAAACGGCGTGCTTTCAGTCGTTCGCCTCGTGTTTTCATACGATCAATCATAAACGATCTCTTTATAGCTGGCTATAAAATTTATGAATTATACCTAGCTTTAATTTATGGTTATGGCATATAATAATTTTATGAAGCCAGAAGAACTTATCCGCCACTTTGGCGACGTCGAAAAAGCAGCTGCAGGCGTAGGTGTAACACCTGGCGCGGTCTATCAATGGCTTGCGGCTGGGGAGATTCCACCGTTACGCCAGAGCGATATTGAGGTCCGCACGGCATACAAACTGAAGAGCGACTTCACCGTTAAGCGGGTTAGCAAGGACGGTAGTGATGGAACTTGAACGAATCCGCGCTTGTGTGGCCACGGCCCTTTCAGATCTGCATTACCTCCAGCGCGGAATTTTAGAAGTTCAGCTTGAGCAGTTACGTCTTGCCAACTCCGGCAGGTTTACTGATAAGCCAACCCGGGTCATTCAAATGGGCGAGAATAATAAATACGAGATCTCGGTCGCGGCTGAGCAGGTTCGTTACCATGTTGGGAAAACGTTTAAGCAATCCTCAATGCTGCTGACTGAACTTGATTTTCAGACGGCTAGTTGGCGCAGAGCTATTGAGCAGTTAAATCGTGAGGAAATTGCCTGGCTGCATTATTGCTATGGCTGTAAGCCCAATTTTGAAAATGATGAAGTTATATGCCAGTGGCTATGGCTGGATTTTCTTGTCGCTCATTCAAAGCCTGATTTCAAAAAAATGAAAGAGGCGACAAAGAAAAAGATGCGCAATTTAACTTATTACGCCATCCAGCAGGTTAAGGCTTCAATATTACGCGGAGAGGATGTGGACCCGCTGCGTGAGGATGAGCATATAAGTCTTTTGCTTAATATCACCGTCGATAGCTGGCGTAAGGATTATAAAAAACGCTGGCTATTAATGAAATCACGATGCCTGCATCTGAATAGCATCGCGTTATTTAACGCAGCGGAGAAGCGCAGTGAAATCATCAACCGCCATTGTACAGGAAGTGCCAACGTGCCTGTGCCAGCAGATTATGCACAGGAAGCCCGGTAAACCCGAACTGAGGTATGCCGCAAACCGTAAAGAGTACATTATCTGGTGCCCAACCTGCGATTACCGGACTCATCCTGATACGAACCGGCAATCGGTTATCACTGAATGGTACCTGTCAAATCAGCCTGGTAATAAACACATCGAAGATATGTGGCTGAAACGTTATCTGGAAATAAAAGAGGGTGCGACCGCGGTCGCATAGGGTAATGATGCGAACTCCATTTAAACAAGGCCCCATGTCATACGATGATGCGGTGCGAATTTCTAACGTTTATCGAAATAAAGGTCGAGAGACTTTAATCACGCGCTCGGATGATTTAGACGGGACGTATTACGTTTTTGTTTATCTCCCTGAGTCCAGAAAAGTCCCAACGCCATCCAGAACTTTTCAACAAAAAATATGGGAATAAAATGCTTACCTACCATCAATCAATTTTTAAAATGATTATGGCAAATTGGCTGAACAGCGATCATGTCATCATCGATACTGAGACCACCGGGCTTATGGCTTCTGATGAAATTATCGAGATCACGATAATTAATATGCGTGGTGAGATTCTGTTAAACACCCTGGTGAAGCCGAGCCGCCCTATTCCGCCAGAAGTTACCAAAATTAATAACATCACCAACGAAATGGTCGCTGATGCGCCAGCATGGCGCGAGGTTTTCCCGGCTGCGCTGAAAATTATTCGTAAGCATAAATGGCTGGCATGGAACTCCAGTTTTGATGCCTGCCTGATGGTGCAGACCTGCCTGCAGACCGGATTTTTTGATGACCTAAAGCCTCACCTCATCACCTCCATCATCATGGCCATTGAGACGCGCCACATTGACGCCAAAGCGGTTTATGACCAGTGGTATGGGGAGTTCGACGAGAAGCGCAAAAACTTCAAAAGGCAGAGCCTGGCTACAGCAGCTGCGCGCCACGGCATTTCAACCGCTGGCGCCCATCGCGCGCTTGCCGATTGCCTGATGATCCTCGGCGTGCTGAAACAGGTTTGCCAGCCGGAGGTCGCATGAACTCTGAACTATTCAACTACAGCCTGAAAACGCTACAGGTGCTGAACGTTGTCGCAGATTTGGTTTTATCAGTGGCGCTGTTTGGCTTTGGGTACGGCCTTCTTAACTTGCTTGAGTGGTGGCTTGCATGACAGATATCACCCGACTGATTAACAGCATTAAGCGCCGCACGTCCTCAGCAAGAGAGCTTGGCTACGATGTCCTGTTCGTGGCACTTGATGATTTGGATGTCCTGGCTGATTCGCTGGAGACGGCGCTGCGCGCAAACGCCGCCCAGGCCGCTCACATCGAGCAGCTGCAGGACACGTTTAACAAACTTGCAGCGGAGAATGTGGCGCTGAAAAGAGTTCCGGAAACAGACAGCGTGGCGATGCTGATGGCTCTGGATTCGTTCCGCAGCGAGTCATTGCCGGATGTCGGTTTGCAAAAGGCGTTTGAAAGCTTGATGTACCACCGAAAGACCCCTACCACCGTTCGTATCGTAGCCGGGATTAAGGCTGATGGAGTGGAAGAATGGGTTTCCAGCAGAGGTGGCCGCTGGAATGGCACGACAGAAGAGGCGCTTAAGTTCGCCAAGCAGCTGCGCGAAGGAGGGAAAGTATGAGACTGCAAATGCGCACTCCCGATGGTTCTGTGATTGTCGAGAGCAACCTGGTATCTCAGTTTTACCCCGATTACGAAAGCGGTGGTGAGCTAACAACAATCGAAACTGTTTCTTCTGACGGTGAAGCCTCCTTTGTGAAAGTTAAGCACTCGTTTCATCAAGTAACCCATGCTCTGGCTACTGCATGGAGCGTAGATGAAAAAGAAGCGATGCACACTCAACGGGAGGAATGCTGTGGCTAAAACTCCTGCAGAACGGCAACGGCAGCGCCGTGAACGTTTAAAGCAGTCCGGCACCACCAGACGCGATTGGGTACTTGAGCCGGAGGAACTGCGCATGCTGGGCGAAATTTGCATCCAGCGTCGCCCAGGCAGAACGCCGTATTCAGAAAATGAAGTAATCGGCCTGTTGATCCGAAAGAATTACAAAGAGCTTCAGAAGAGCCTGGCGAACACATGCCAGCGATGTGGCCAGGCGCTGCCGGTGTCTGAATGCATCTTCGACGGCGAAAATTCATGCTTACTGACGACTGCCAGACTAAAGCTGGCCATTAAGGCGTGACTGGTCACGGAGGCTTAAAAATGGATAAATCGGCATTGCTTTTGGAGAAACTCCGTCAACGAACGCAAAGTAGCCTGGCCAGCGGTGGCGACGGCTTTGTCTTTGCATCGATGCTGGTCTTTGACGTGGGCTTGAATGCCCGGACTATTCGGCAAATGTTGGACGTTGCAGTAAGGAACGGGACCCTTGAAAAAAGGGAAAGAGGCATAGGCCGCGCGCATAAGTATCGGACAAATCTGCAAATTTGATGAGAACCTTGACAGGAAATGACGTTTTAGCATTTGCCAAAACGCCTGTGTTTTTATACAGTATATTAATATTTTGTAAGACGAATAACGGGTAGGCTATGTGATGGAAGATACGGTCCTCTCAAATTGTGAAAGGCTGGACGCTGAGCTGAGTGATATCGATGCCGTATTAGATATGGTATCGGTAGCGATGGCATCCCCGGAGGCCAGTTTGCATGTGGCTCAAACTATGCGCCTCATTTGTATGTCACGTCGGATGCTGCAGCGGTGCCGGGATCTCAACAAGGTTGAAGGAAGAAGCCACTAGCCAGCCGAATTGAAAAAGGTGAGGTTTCCCTCACCTTTTTACGTTCAGTATACGGCCTGGATGTTAATTTCAGCGCCGCACGCTTGCGCGTATTTGCTCAGTGTCTTCATGCTGGCCCCCAGGGGGTTCCCCTCGAGGCGACTAATAGCAGATGGCGTGATCCCCATCCGTTCCGCCAGGGCAGATTTGCTTAACCCAGCCTTTTCACGCATCTCGTACAGCATTTCGACCAGTGCCAGCTCTTTATCTGCTTCCTGGTAACCCCGGATTGCCTCCGGGGTGTTGAGCAGACTTTCTTTGACCTGGTTAAATGGGATGCCTTTTACTTTCATTAGCTCATCTCCTTCAGGCGCTTTCTCGCTATCTCTATGGCCCCTGCCGGGGTTTTTTGTGTCTTCTTAACAAACGCATGCAGTAGGTAGATTTCGTGGCCGACTGCGTAAGCGTATAACGTTCTTGCTATGTTTTTGTCTCCAACCCTTAACTCAAAAAGCCCGGCGCCAATTACGCGGCTATGAGGCATTTTTAGTTTTCCTTCACTTTCCAGTCTTTCAATCAGTCGGGTCATGCGACCTCGTAACTCGTCCGGTAGTTCCTGTAACTCTTCCAGCGCTGCCGGGTGGGTTATCACGTTAAACATAGTATATCCTCCCTATGTGTTTAAATATACCAATAAATTAATTTTCACACAATAGAGAAATTTCACTAAAAAGTGAAAAATAAGACTGGATGTCTCATGTTGCCAGAGTTACAGTTCGTGTCGTTGAGACGGGAAACAAACCCGGTAACTAGATGAATTTGGAGGATATTGTGAACTATCAAGGCAACGAAAAAATGAGACAGGACGCGGCTGAGATTTCTAACGAGCTGTATGAACTCTGGCAAAAAGTGAAGCGTTTCCAGCGTGAGTACAGCTTCAACAGCGAGAACATTACAGACAGATTGGCGGGCCGACTGATTGGAACAATGGAACCCAAACTGGCCGACCTTAACAGCTTTATGGCCGATGTCGATTACCAGTTTGAAGATTAAAGGGGGAAATGATGAACGTGAAACAGATCCGCGAGAATATGACCGAAGCGGCCTTGAGCGTTGAGAGTGTAATGCGGGGACACCCCCGCATCACCCTGCAGGAATTAAGCACCGCCTGCAGCATTAGCCTGCCAGCGGTAGAGTTTATTATCGAGCAGATGCTTTGTATGAGGGTGGCGCAGCGGGGCGCTTTTGGGCGGTACTCCCTTACCCCGGAATACCAAAATGGTAGCTTTTAAAAACTGTGCGACCACGGTCGCATAGAAAGAAAATGAAAAAGGTTGGCAAATAAGGCTTTTTTAGGTATCGTTTTTGTATGTTGGGAATTTTATAGCCAACGCCCTCACAACCGCCGCCAAGGCGGTTTTTTTATGCCTTGGAAATGGGCGCTACAGCATGTGTCACCATGCTGTAGCTTTCAACCCATGCCGCCTGACAGGGTCAAAACAAGGCCCATTGCTGATTGCGCAACAGCAAAAAGAGCCTACCAAAAAAGGCCACTAAAGACCATGAAAAACACTGTGAAAATAAACAGTGCCGAACTTGTGCATGCAGATTCACTTGAGTACATCAAAACCCTGCCGGACAACAGCTTAGACGCCATCATCACCGACCCACCGTATTACCGCGTAAAGGCAAATGCCTGGGATAACCAATGGCCCAGCGTAACGGATTATTTGGCTTGGCTGGATGAGTTTTTCGCCGAGTTCTGGCGAGTGCTTAAGCCAGCAGGGTCGTTATATGTGTTCTGCGGGCCGAAATTATCATCGGACACCGAGTTGTTGTTACGTGACCGTTTCAACGTGCTGAACCATATCGTTTGGGCCAAACCCAGCGGGCGCTGGAATGGCGCGCGTAAAGAAGGTTTCCGATCTTATTTTCCGGCCAGTGAGCATATTTTCTTCGCAGAGCATTACGGCGCGGAAGGCTTTGCTAAAGGCCAGGCTGGGTATGCGACAAAGTGCCAGGAGTTGAAAGGCCAGGTCTTCGAACCGCTTATCGCTTATTTCCGGGATGCTCGCCAGCGACTTGGTATTTCCGCTGCCGAAATCAACGCGGCAACCGGCACGAAAATGTGTAGCCACTGGTTTAGCGCCAGCCAGTGGCAATTGCCCAATGAACGGCAGTACCTGGCGCTGCAGGCGCTGTTTAACCGTAAGGCCGCAGAGCAGGGAATATCGGGATTGTCAGAGCCGCATGCGGCGCTACAGGAGGAATACGGCACTTTAACGGCGCTATATTCCGAACTGGTTATGCAGTATTCCGAACTGCGACAGCAGTACGAGAATTTGCGGCGCCCTTTCCATGTGACAAAAGATGTTCCACACACCAACGTGTGGACGTATCCACCGGTTCCGTACTATCCGGGCAAACACCCATGCGAAAAACCGCTGCAGATGATGCTCGACATCATTTCGGCTTGTACGCGCCCTGGCGATGTGATCGCCGACTTTTTTATGGGGTCGGGTGCAACGATAAAAGCCGCGCTGCAGTTAGGACGCGGAGCCATCGGCGTAGAGCTGGAAGAGGAGCGATTTTTACAGACGGTCGCCGAGATAGAAAAACAATAATCAACAGCCTCGCCTAAGTGCGGGGCTTTTTATTACCCGCCACGCGGGTGGCGGAGTCATGAACACAGCTATCGAATATGGAAATCCTGATCTCTGGCTGGTCTTGCTCATGCTGGCCGCCGGGGTGGTATCAAGCGCCCTGCTTTCCGAAACCCCTATCAACCCGCGCCGCCTCATCGGAGACGTTCTGAGAGGCGTAATCGTGGCCATCATCCTCTGGGCTTACGGCGCTATGGGCAACATCTCAATTTTGAACGTAATCACTCTCGCCGGTTTATCGGCTGTGGCATGGCCACACACCGTCAACGAAATCACCGGCTTTGCAAAACGAACTATCAGCCGAATTTTCGGCGGGAGAAAAGAACGATGAATTATGGACTGGTGAGCAAGCAAGACGCGCGCCTGTATGCCGAAGCCGTTTGCGATGTGATCGGGCATGGCAAGGCGAATGCAGCTGTTTTGCTGTGTGTCGAAACGGCCGCCGCCGAGACATTGCTCGGCGATTACAAAGATCCCACGCCGAGCAGCGCCGGAACCGGATTAACCCAGGTTGATCTCGGTACCTTCGAATGGCTCCGCGATAAGTACAAAAACAGCCGTTATGCCCCGGTACTGCTGAATCAGTTTGGTATCGACCTGAGCCGAACAGTTTATGCGGAACTGAGGACCTCGCCGCTGATGGCGATGCTGTTTTGCCGCCTGCGCTATCTGGCGGTTTCAGAGTCGATTCCGGCGACTCGCGAGGCCCGCGCAGCGTACTGGAAAAAATATTACAACACCTCGGCAGGCAAAGGCACGCCGCAGGATTACATCGATAAATGCCAGCGCGCTGGCGTTGATGCGCTATTCACGCAGTGAGGCGCGAGGAGTGATTATGAACAGTTTAAAACGTATGGCTAAAGCCTGGTTGCTGATGAATGGTGCCTTCGTCCTTCTTGTGATGGCGACGCAACCAGCGATGGCAAATGAGAGCCAGAATCTTGGTTTGGATCTGGATTCAATTCTGAGCGCTCTTCCTGCAGGCTGGGCCAGCGGCGTAACTGCCGTATTTATCGTGCTGTATGCGGTGGCGCAGCTGCGCGCCGTACTCCCCCCGTCAGTGACCAAAAGGATTCCCACGGTGGTCATGAAAATTCTCGACCTCGTTGCCGCGAACTATGCCCACGCCCGGAACGCTGATGCGATCAGCAAAGTTGCGCGGGATGCCGGGAAAGCCAAAGGCCCATCAGATGTTGATTATCGTGTGATGGTGGAAACGGCCAAAAACAATGGAGAGCTTCGTGGAAGCCGGATTGAGAGTGCTGGCGATTATCCTGGAGATGATCGCCCAGGCAGTAAAAGCCCGCAATGAAGCGGAGCGCCAGGCGAGGATTGAGTATGCGCGTAATAACCCAGCTGATTATCTGCGTCGCTTTGGCCGGGTGCGTGAAATCAACGCCAATGACACCAACACTGAATCCGGCTCCGTGCGCAGCGGAAAAGCCGGTGATTGATGTGGTTCACGTCGATGGGCATTTCGTTATCGCTGATGACGATATGGGTAAACTGACCGGCTACATTGCCGCACTGGAAGCGGGCTGCACCGCACCAAAATAGAGTACTCAATGAAAATTTATATTGCTGGCCCGATGACCGGGCGCGAGAACTTTAACCGTGAGGCATTTAACAAAGAAGCCGAACGACTGACCCGACACGGGCACACCGTTTTAAACCCGGCAAGCCTGCCTGATGGGCTGGAGCAACGCGAATACATGGATATTTGTTTTGCCATGCTCCGTTGCGCTGATGCGATCCTGATGCTCCCCAGCTGGCAGACCTCCTCCGGCGCTACGGCGGAATATCACTATGCCTACAAAATGGCGCTTCCGGTTTATACCACGGTTCACTATCCGCCGGTCGCATAGCGGGAAAATGGAGGCTATGCGACCACGGTCGCACAGGCCAAACCGGTATCCCCATTTAGGGATAAATCGTGTTCTATCCCCATAAAGGGATAACTGGTCTGCCACTGTAGAGCATAAGGCTGCCTTCGGGCGGCCTTTGTCTTTTTATCATCACATAATGGGGAAACTCATGCCTGATCGCTCAAGTAATCCGCCCAATGCATATCAACAACTCAATAATCCTGGCGCAGCAATCACTCAGCTGACCAGAGACATTGCTGAGAACAATGCAAACACGACCCAGAAGAGTATTTCCAGCATTGGTACCCTGGCCTCAGGACCCGTATTAGAGCTTTCTGATAGTGCTCAGGATGTGCTGTATGCTCTTTTTTTCCGAGGCGCACTCGTATCTGGTGATATTCCTTCAAAAGCTGGCGCCTCCGCACTGCGTTCTCTGGGATTTGCCGAGACCGGCCATACAGCCACGCCATACAAAGGGGAAGACTATTTCACCTGGCTGACTCCTGCGGGGTATGCGTTCGCCATTGGGTATCTGGTTAACACTCGCTTCGGCAAACATCCTGCAAATGCAATAGCTTCCGGGCAGCCATCGGTTCATCCAGAAGGATTAAGCATTCACAAAGCCATGATTAAAGGGGCGATCAGAAGCGCAGCCCATGTTTGCGGCAATACCATCGAGCAGGAAACGCTGTCGAAGGTTCTGGCCAATTCACTGCATAACGTTTCCCATGAGAAAGCTGGCGATGTTGCTGAACAACTGGCCAGGGCCGTTAAGTCTGCGTTTAGTGCGCTGGGGAATGCATCCAGTGAACAGGACAAGGTACGACCTAAAGAATCGGACTTATCCGTCGGTACTTTCAAAATTTATCGCGATGGAAAGGTGAAGATAGCTTCAGGCTCTCCCTTAACGGCTGAAATAGAAACCGAGCGTGAAGATCGCAAAATAGCAGGGACCATTAATTTAAAACTGGAGCTGGATACCTCTGATGCCATCGAAGGCATTAATGGGCTGAGCAAAGAAATTTCAGATCTTGTTGATACTGCTATTGCCGATGCGCTCAAGCCGGGAGGACGGTTGTGGGAGGCCATTCGCCACTCCAGCGGAGAGTCCCTCAGCACGCGTGTAGATAATCTTGAATCTAGTTACCACGCCGCATGCGCTCTGATTAGTGATTTGTCTCGCCGTATTTCAGAACGTATCACTGGTGACGTCCATGCCAGCCCGGTCTAAACGTCCATGCCGCCACCGGGGGTGTGCGGCGATAACCAACGATCCCAGCGGCTATTGCGATGCTCACCGGCAGCAACATGCTGGCGACGGCTGGCGCAACTACCAGGGCGGGAAAAGCCGGCATGAAAGGGGCTACGGTCGCCCCTGGGAAATCCGCCGCGCCAGAATCCTCCAGCGCGATAAATATCTATGCCAAAACTGCCGGCGTCATGGCATCGCCACCAAAGCGACCAGCGTCGACCACATCATACCCAAAGCGCATGGCGGTACAGACGACGATTCCAATCTGGAGTCGTTGTGCTGGCCCTGCCATAGAGCGAAAACAGCAACAGAGAGAACCCGATGAATAATTTTAAAATTGAATACGTTGATGGCGCTTTGACCGTTCTGGAGACGGATGGTCAGTCACGGATGAATGAAGCCGTACATGGCATCCATTTTGAGCATGTCCAGGGCGGTCGCCCACTGCTGAAACTGACGATTGCGCATGATATTGCCCCGGCCTCGACTCCGGCCCCGGCTGCTGCGTCGGCTCAGGAACCTTTAGAGGGTGAGCTGGTACAGGAGCAACAATCCCCGCTGCCTGGCGGTCGCCGTTCCCGCCATCGCCGTGGAGGTAAGCAATGATGTATCAACGCACGGATCTGACGCTCTCCATGTTCTATGCATCCAGCGCTGATGCAGACGGGAACAAAGTGGCTACGTTGACGATGCAGGTAATTGCGGCAGAGGTTGGCGCCGTCCAGACCAGTCAACTGCTATGCATCACCGATAGCGCGAAGAAAAAAACGTATACCGTGGGCGAGCAATCTATCAGTAATGGTTCCGATCCGTTGCTGGTCGCGATTGAGAATTACTGGCGCCAGAGTACGGATGTCGTGGTTAAAGGACTGATCGCCGAGGTGACCGATTTCATCGCAGGGAATATCAACTCAGTGAGCACCTGGATCGGCCAGTTTGGGATGAAGGTATTCGAGAACCAGCCATTAGCTGAGCGGTTGCCAGAAAGCGTGCTACAGGCTGATGGTAGCTCCACTACAGCGACAGGGTCCTGACAGCAGGCATTACAACAGGCGCTCACAGAGCGCCTGTGATAATGGCTGAATGCTTCACCAGCGCGGCGTTTTATGGGAGGTCATGATGAGTTACACCAGCTGTACTTATTGCGGTTCACGTCTCCATACGCGGGCTAACTGCCCGAAAACATGGGGCGGTTCATCGCGTCGCGCCAATCTGCGCTGCAGCTATTGTGGCCAGTCCGGGCATAACTCGAATGCCTGCCCACATAATGCGAGCAGCAGTCGGCGGCGCAGCCTGAATGACGACTTCCACCTCGACTGAGGCAGCCGCCGTCATGGGGTAGGGGGGATCAAATCCCTAACCCCTTTCGCGCTTCGGGACTGCCGCTTCAGGTAGATTTTTGCGCGTGAGAAATAAAAACTTTTTTTTGGCTGTTTTGGGGTGCTTTTGAATGAGTACAGGGATGCGATCACCTGGTGGCGGACGCAAATCGAATAACACTGGAAATCAGGTTAGTTCTTTAACCAGAGCGGTTTCTCCGCCGGATGAATTACTGGGCGATATGGCTATCGATGCCTGGAAACGGACGTGCAAAATTCTTATTAACCGTGGCACGTTCGAAATGGAAGATTGTTATTTGCTGATGGAATACTGCAACACCGTGCAGCTGCTGTACGACGCCAACCAGGAAATTAAAAGCGATGGCCTTGGTGATGATACCGCTGCCGGCGGTCAGAAACTTGGTGCGGCAGTGAAGGCGCGTAGCCGTTATATCAGCGAATTAATTCGACTCTCCGTTGTGTTAAAGCTGGACCCCAATAGCCGCATCCTGAAGAAACAGCCCGGAGATAATGACAAATCCAGCGGTGAGTTCGACGAGTTTTAATTTTGGTGCGGCCCTAATGACTTAAGGATGGAGCATGGCCGCATATCCAAACGTCAATGTGGCGAACAAATATGCGCGGGATATCATAGACGGGAAAATAGTCGCCTGCAGAGCTATTCGGCTGGCATGTCAGCGCCATTTTGACGATTTAAAAAAATCACTCGATAACAATTACCCTTACCGGTTCGACAGAGATTTAGCTGAGCGGGCCTGCCGGTTTGTTCAGAAATTACCGCACTCCAGTGGCGATTTGGCGGGGCAGAAATTAAAACTGGAACCTTGGCAAAGTTTTATTTTTTGTTCGATTTTTGGCTGGGTCACGAAAAAGGATAAAAAACGCCGATTTCGCGAAGCGTATATCCGGGTAGCCAGGAAAAACGGGAAATCGTTTTTTGCTGCCGGGATTGGCACCTACATGTTTTGCGCTGATGGCGAAAACAGCGCAGAAGTGTATTGCGGTGCGACAACTATGGCGCAGGCGAAAAAGGTCTTCACCCCAGCCAGGCAGATGGCCAGCCGCCTGCCGGCACTTCGCTCCAGATTTGATATTTCGGTATGGACCGACAGCCTGACACGCCCGGATGGTTCCGTTTTCGCACCTATGGCGGGGAAACCCGGCGATGGTGACAGCCCACATTGCGCGATCATTGACGAGTATCACGAACACGATACGGATCATATGTACGAGGCCATGACAATGGGGATGGGCGCCCGTTCGCAGCCGTTAACGCTCATTATCACGACAGCCGGCTCGTCACTGGAGTCCCCTTGCTATGACAAGGACAAGGAAGTCAAAGAGGTTATCGAAGGCATAACCCGTAATGATCGCCTGTTTGGCATGATTTACGAACTGGATGCTGGCGATGACTGGACCGACCCGAAAAACTTAATCAAAGCTAACCCAAATCTGGACGTTTCGGTTAAGTACAGCGACCTGGTTGAGCTTCTGGAAGTAGCGAAACAGGTTCCTCGCAAGGTTAACGCCTTCAAAACCAAACGCCTCAATATTTGGGTATCCGGTAAATCCGCGTTCTACAACATGGAGCAGTGGAAGGCTGCTGAAGACCCCAACCTTGAGCTGGCTGATTTTGCGAATGACAGCTGCAATATCGGTCTCGATCTCGCCAAAAAGCTGGATATGAACGCCGGGATACGGCTATTTACGCGGGAAATTGAAGGTAAACGGCATTATTACTGCATCAAACCTAAATTTTGGGTCCCGGAAGACACGATCCATACAACCGATCCAAAACTGCTGAAAACTGCTGACAGGTATCAGAAGTTTTATGAAATGGGCGTGCTGGAAGCGACGGATGGAGCAGAGGCAGACTATCGCGAGATTCTGGCCAGTATTATCGATATGCAGGACGAAAACCGCATTGACGAGATTGATATCGACCCTGCCGGCGCAACAGCACTTCGCCACCAGTTGGAGGACAACGGATTTACCGTAGTCGATATCCGGCAGGATTACACCAATATGTCACCGGCGATGAAAGAGCTTGAAGCGGCTCTGGCCGGTGGTCGATTCCACCATGATGGCAATCCCATTCTGACCTGGTGTATCAGCAATGTTATCGGGAAATTTATACCCGGTAGCGATGATCTCGTTCGCCCGACAAAGGGAGACAATCAAAGCAAAATCGATGGAGCTACAGCGTTATTTAACGCCATGACTCGCGCAATGCTGCACGAAAGCAGCGGCGGCACATCGGTATATGATGAGGAAGACATAGCGTGTTAATCACAATTCTGAGTTTCATTATTGGCCTGGCCGGGGCTGTACTCATATCCGCCGGAGCCTGGTTGATTTTGCCTGCTGCCGGTCTTATTACGGGTGGGTCAATATGTCTTATCTGGTCATATCTAACTGCGCGGGCGGTTTCAGCCGGTGCCAAATTTAACGGGGGTGAATAATGTTTATCCCCCAAATGTTCAGAGGGCGCCAGCAGTCGAGGGATGGCCTCTGGGAAGCCATGCTGGGCGGGGTTCGTTCAAGCCAGAGCAAAACTGGCATCATAATCACGCCGGAAACCGCTCTGGGACTTTCAGCGGTCCGGGCCTGTGTCACTCTCCTGGCTGAGTCCGTCGCGCAGCTGCCGTGCGAACTTTACCGGCGGGATAAAAATGGCGGGCGCCAGCGTGCGACGGACCACCCGGTTTATGACCTGATTCACTCCCAGCCCAACAGGAAAGACACCTCATTCGAGTATTTCGAGCAGCAGCAGGGGTTGCTGGGGCTTGAGGGAAATTGCTACTCGATCATCGAACGGGACGGAAAAGGCTACCCGAAAGAGCTGATCCCCATTAACCCGAAAAAGGTCATTGTGCTGAAAGGGCCGGACGGTATGCCGTATTACGAACTCCCGGAAGTCGGTGAAATTCTGCCGATGCGCATGATGCACCATGTGAAGGTCTTTTCTCTGGATGGCTATATCGGCAGTTCCCCCATTCAGACGAACGCCGATGTCTTGGGGCTGAATCTGGCCGTTGAGGAGCATGCGGCAGCGACATTTCGGCGTGGGACAACGATGAGCGGGGTGATAGAGCGTCCGAAAGAGGCTGCGACCATTAAAAGCCAGGATGCTATTGATCGCCTGCTGGCGAAATGGACCGAACGCCATTCCGGTATTCACAATATGTTCTCTGTGGCACTGCTGCAGGAGGGCATGAGCTACAAACAACTGTCGCAGGATAACGAAAAGGCGCAGCTGCTACAGTCGCGGCAGTGGGGCGTGGAAGAGGTCTGCCGGCTCTATAAAATCCCGCCACATATGGTGCAGATGCTGGCGAAAGCGACCAACAACAACATCGAGCACCAGGGCCTGCAGTTCGTGATGTATACGCTGCTGGCCTGGCTGAAACGCCATGAGGGTGCACTGCAGCGCGATCTGCTTCTGCCCAGCGAACGCCGCGATTTGTACATCGAGTTCAACGTTTCCGGGCTGCTGCGAGGCGACCAGAAGTCACGCTATGAATCGTATGCGCTGGGCCGCCAGTGGGGATGGCTATCCACTAACGATATCCGGCGTATGGAGAATCTACCGCCAATTGCTGGCGGGGACAAATACCTGACGCCGCTCAATATGGTCGACAGCGCGAAGATCCTTCCTGGCGATAAGTCGCCGACAGCAAAACAGCTGGCCGAAATAGAATCCCTTCTGGCCAGAGCCTGATTATTTCCCGCCGCGCGGGATGACCTGGAAGACAACATGACAACGAAATTAATTAACCTGCCGCACCTGGCAGATATGGTCTTTGGCGTGCCGCATTACGTGACGCGGCAAACAATGGACTCCGTGAAAGCGGTGCTCATCCCCCGTATTCAGGGGATCACCGAAGATGCCGTCATTCAGATGGCGCTGAATCCGGGTAAATCACCTGCAGCTGAGCAGGTTCAGCCCACCGGCGGGGTGGCAGTGATCCCCGTTCACGGCATTCTTGTTCCACGCCGGGGGCAGATTACGGCGATGTGCTCCGAGCTGACCAGCTACGAGCGGATCCGCGGGCAGCTGCAGGCGGCATTAAACGACCCCTCAATCAGCGAAATCGTTCTGGATATTAACTCCGGCGGCGGCGCAGCGGTGGGGTGCAAGGAGCTGGCCGATTACATTTATCAGTCTCGCGACACGAAACCCATCACGGCGATTGTGAACTACAGCGCGTATTCCGCCGCGTATTTCATCGCATCGGCCTGCAGCAAAATCATCGTCAGCCAGACCAGTGGCGTGGGGTCGATTGGTGTGATCATGGAGCACCTCGATACGTCGAAGATGGAAGAAAAAATGGGGCTGACGTTCACCACCATTTACCGGGGAGATAACAAAAATAACGGCACCCAACATGAACCACTGAGTGAAGAGTCGCTGGGTATGTTCCAGGGCATGATCGACGAAATGTACGAGACGTTTACGGGGTCGGTGGCCGAATATCGCGGCCTGAATCAGCAGGCCGTCATTGATACGCAGGCGGGGCTGTATTTTGGCCCTGGCGCTGTGTCCGCCGGCCTGGCGGATGAAGTCTCTGACCCCCAGGCGGCGATCAATGCTATCGCGGCAAAGTATCAGCAACCCCGTCAAAAAACCTCCATTCAGATGCAGGCAGCCGCGATGGATCTGCAAACCAAAATGTAACCCGGCGCAAACATAAACCGCGTCACCTTAAGCAGCCAGCAGGCTGCTTTTTTTATGTCTAAAAAGAGAGAAATAAAATGCCACATATTGAAGAATTGCGTCGTCAGCGTGCGGGTATCAACGAACAGGTTCAGGCCCTGGCAACCATTGACGCCAGCGGCAGCACGCTGACTGCGGAGCAGCTGACGGAGTTTGCGAACCTGCAGCAGCAGTTCACTGATATCAGCGCCAAAATTGAACGCCTGGAAGCCGCCGAACGTGCTGCGGCGCTGGTCGCAAAACCCGTGAAAGCGACTCAGCAGGCCCCCGGCATTATTGTTAAGCAGGAGCCGAAACAGTACACCGGTGCTGGCATGACCCGACTGGTTATGTCTGTCGCCGCAGGCGCAGGGAATCTGCAGGACGCGGCAAAATTCGCTTCAGAAGAGCTGAATGACCAGTCCGTATCGATGGCCATTTCCACCGCAGCGGCGTCCGGTGGTGTGCTTATTCCGCAGAACCTCCACAGTGAGGTGATCGAGCTACTGAGCGACCGAACCATCGTCCGCAAGCTGGGTGCCCGTCCCGTTCCGCTGCCTAACGGTAATATGACGCTACCACGCGTGGCCGGTGGAGCAACGGCAAGCTACACAGGAGAAAACAAAGACGCCAAGACATCAGAAACACGCTTTGATGATGTAAAACTGACGGCGAAAACTCTGATTGCGATGGTGCCTATTTCCAATGCACTGATTGGCCGCGCCGGATTCAACGTCGAGCAGCTGGTCCTGCAGGATATTCTGACCGCCATCTCAGTGCGTGAGGATAAAGCCTTTATGCGCGATGACGGTACCGGCGATACACCGATTGGTATGAAGGCGCGCGCGACGCAGTGGAACCGCCTGCTGCCGTGGGAAGCTGATGCAGCGATCAACCTGAACACGGTTGACGAGTACCTGGACAAGATCATTTTGATGGCGATGGACGGCAACAGCAATATGATCAGCAGCGGCTGGGGCATGTCGAACCGTACCTATATGAAGTTGTTTGGGCTGCGTGACGGCAACGGCAACAAAGTCTATCCGGAAATGGCTCAGGGATTACTTAAAGGATATCCGGTTCAGCGTACCAGCGCGATCCCTGCGAATCTGGGGACCGGGGGTAAGGAGACTGAGATTTACTTTGCTGACTTCAATGATGTGGTTATCGCTGAAGACGGCAATATGAAAGTCGACTTCTCGAAGGAAGCCTCTTACATCGATGCCGATGGCACCCTGGTATCTGCGTTTTCCCGTAACCAGTCGCTAATCCGCGTTGTTACTGAGCATGATATTGGCTTCCGTCATCCGGAAGGCCTGGTGCTGGGTACCGGCGTCCTGTTCTAACCCATCCCTCAGTAAATACGGCCCGCATATGCGGGCTTTTCCTTTTCAGGAGAATGTTATGGCTGTGAAAAATAAAGCAGTGGAGCCGGAAGAAACAGGCACACAGGACAACCATGCGACCGTGGTCGCACAGGCAGAGCGTAAATCCGTTGTGTTCCTTGGGCCGCACCACCGTTATTCCCGTGGAGATATCGCGTGCTTTGAAGGATCGCGCGCCGAAGAACTGGTTAAGCGGCGTATCGCGGTATGGCCGGAGGATGCCGAACGTGCGCTGAAACCGAAGCCGGGAGACAGCGATTTTGATACTGAAATTGGATGATGTGAAAACCCAGCTACGCCTGGAACTGGATTTCACGGAGCATGACGCCATGCTCACGCAAATGGTGAACGCCGCGCAGCGGAGCATCGAGCGTGATTATTACTGCAAGCTGGTCACCAGTGATGAAGAGCTGCAGGCACTCCCGGAGACCGTCCGCGGATTTATCGCGGATGAAGATATCCGGCTGGCCATTCAGTTTCTGGTCAGCGATGCGTATCTGAATGGCCATACCGGACAGTGGCTGGAAACCGCTGCGGTGAGGCATCTTCTTTTCCCCCTGCAGGAGCATACGCTATGAGCCTGAAACCGGGTGATATGAACTGTCGCATTGCGATTAGCTACGTTCAGTCCGGTCGGGGGCCGCTGGGCGAACCGCTACCGGAAAAGCAGGTTGAATCGGGAAAAGCGTGGGCAAAACGGGAGCTGGTATCGGGGCGGAAAGTCCGCACGCTGGATCAGCAGCAGGTGGTGGAAACCTGCCTGTTTACGGTCTATCCGGGTGTGCTGGTTGATATTGACTGGAAAATCACGACGAAAAATCTGGTTTATACCGTCCGGAATATCGACCGCAAAACAGACCGGATCATTATCACGGGGGAGGCTGACGGGCGGCATGATAGAGCTGGCGATTAAGGGTGCGCTGGAGCGCATCACCGGCATGAATGCGTATCCGCTTTTACTGCCGGACACGGTCCAGGAAGGTGCGACCTTTCAGCGTATCTCTGACCCGGAAATAGTCTCGGGAATGTTGCGAACGGGGATCGTCTCTGCCCGTATCCAGGTGAATCTGTACCGTCTCGATGATTACACCTCACTGCTGCAGCTGGATAAAAAAATCTGGACGGAACTGAAGTCCGTCGTTCATGGCCAGCTGGAGGGTATCCCGGTTCAGTATGTGGAGCGAGGCGGTATCCATCAGGATAAAAACCAGCTGACGAATCGTCGCATTCAGTATCGCCTGACCCGCGATTTCATCATTCACTACGTGGAGGACTCCTCGTGATCCGAATGGAAATTAAAGGGCTGGATGAGCTGGAGCGGCAGTTAACGGCCCTGGGCGAAAAAGTGGCGACAAAGGTATTGCGGGATGCCGGGCGCGAAGCGCTAAAGGTCGTCGAGGAAGATATGAAGCAGCATGCCGGCTTTGACGAAACGTCTGCCGGACCGCACATGCGGGACTCAATCAAAATCCGCTCTTCCACTCGCAAGGGTAAAGGGAACGCGGTTGTAACGCTCCGTGTTGGCCCCAGCAAGCAGCACCATATGAAGGCGCTGGCGCAGGAGTTTGGCACGGTTAAACAGGTTGCAGACCCCTTTATCCGACCCGCCCTGGATTACAACCTCCAGACCGTTTTGCGCGTGTTAACCGTGGAAATCCGAAACGGCATTGAAAACAGGTAGCATCCGCTGCCGTATAAAAAGAGAGAGAAACATGGCTGATAAAACTTCACCTGAATATGCGATGTTGCCAGCGGGCACCATTGTGAAATACGGGGAGCCTGGCGCTGCCACGTCAGCGCTGAAACCGCTGATTAACTGTAAAGCGCTGGGTGCAATGGGGCAGACGGGGGGCTTTGTCGACTGCACCACGTTACTGGATAAGCAGAAACAGTCCATCAGCGATCTGCCTGACGGGCCTGAAAAGTCGCTGGGCTTTATTGATGATCCAGGCAATACCGATTTTGCCGCGCTGCTGAACGCAGCAGAGGCCCGCAAGACCATCCAGTTATACGTCGAATTACCCAACAAGCGAACAGCGACGATGCTCCTTGCGCTGTCCGGGTGGCAGATGAATGAAATCGCCGCTCCGGCGAATGAGGTCATCCAGATCACTGTTCAGGGTAAGCAGAACAAGATCACCTGGGGAACCGTCGCTGATACCAGCGGCGCCTGATTAACTTAACTTTTAAACCGCCACCTTCGGGTGGCTTTTTATTTTTAAGGACTACCTGTGAAAGACAAAGATTACCTGTCCACGCTGAAATCCGCGTTGCTTAAATCGGAGCCAACCGTCATTAAAACCGAGTTGTTTGGCGCCACCGTATTCATCCGCCGCCTGACCGGGGATTACCTCATCAGCTACGAAGAGAAAATGGCTGAAACCGCAAAAGCTGGCGCAGCGCGCGAGGCATCGGAGCAAGTCATCCAGATCGTCATCGATGCACTGGTTCAGCCGGATGGAACGGCCATTCCGGATGAGTTTAAACCCACGGCAGCCGAGCTGCTGAAGGCCCATGAAAACCCCGAACTGCTGGCTGCAGTGGAAAAAGTGAAGCAACACGCAATCGGCAAGCTGGAGGAAGCGGAAAAAAACTGAGTGACTCGCCCTGGCTGGAGCTGATTTTCTGGCTGGCCGACCGCTGGGGCGAGCCTGACCCATCCAAAATTGCCGCATTGCCGGCAAACACGCTGTACCACTGGCGAGCCTACTTCCTGAAACAGGGCACTTTCCGCCGTCCTGGCGATGAAAACACGCCACCTACCGAAACCACACCTGCGCCATCCCGGGTCGATGATGAATGCGCGGCAGTCATGAGGGCATTAATGTAATGGCAGACGTCGCATCTTTAGCGGTCGGGCTGCACCTGAACGCAGCCAGTTTTAAATCCCAGCTGCTGGGAGCGTATGGCGATGCGGAGAACCAGTCACGACGGTTTAACCGTAATGCCCAGGCGGACGCGAAAAAGACGGAGGACGCCTATAAGAAGGTCGGTCTGTCGATATCCGGGATGGCCAGCCGGCTGGCGGGGCTGGCAGGAGCCGGTCTTTCCATCGGCACGATCGTCACCACGTCCAGACAATATGGACAGGCATTATCAGACCTGCAGGCCATCACCGGTGCGACTGCTGCTGAAATGAAAGCGCTGGATCTGGCTGCGCAGGAAATGGGACGCACGACAGAGTACAGCGCCAGCCAGGCCGCCGAGGCGCTAAAGCTGATGGCGTCGGCTAAACCGGAGCTTTTAAAAACGTCCGATGGACTGCAGAAGGCTACGAACAGCGCGCTTATCCTGGCGCAGGCCGCCGGCACAACGCTGCCCGATGCGACCAGAACGCTGGCGCTCTCCTTAAACCAGTACGGGGCGAGCGCGCAGGAGGCGGATCGTTATATCAACGTGCTGGCCGCCGGCGCGAAGTACGGGTCGTCGGAGATTGTGGATACAGCGGCCGCCATTAAAAATGGTGGCGTCGCAGCCGCACAGGCCGGCGTTGGTTTTGAGCAGCTGAATGCCGCGATTCAGGTGCTGGCAGAGCGTGAAATTAAAGGCGGTGAAGCCGGCACGGCGCTGCGTAACGTCATCCTGAATCTGGAAAAGGGCACGGACAAGAGTCTCAAGCCGTCCGTGGTTGGTCTCAGCCAGGCGCTGACCAATCTATCCGGGAAAAATCTCTCCACGGCCCAGGCCGTAAAACTGTTTGGCGTGGAGAACCTGAATGCGGCGTCTATCCTGGTCCAGAACCGTTCAAGGCTTGATGAGCTGACCGCTTCCCTGACCGGTACCAAAACGGCGCATGAGCAGGCATCCATCAGGGTTAACAACCTGAACGGCGATTTGCTGGGTCTGAGCAGTGCGTTTGAAGGGATGGTCATTAAGATCGGCCAGAGCAGTAACGGGCCACTCCGCAGCGGGATTCAGGTTGCCACGGAGGCACTGAACAGCCTGGCAGACAATTTCAACACCGTCTCCAGCGTGGCGCTTTACAGTCTGATCCCCGTGCTATCCACGAAACTGACCGCAGGGCTGCGGGAGAATATCGCGGCCTGGCGGGAAAGCCAGGCGGCGGTAAAAGCGCGGGCGCAGGCTGATGCGGATATTGCCCGCAAAACGCTGGATTCGACAGCTGCCATCCTGAAACAGAACGACGCTGAGTTTGGCCACTACCGGCAGATGGAGCGGACGGCTAAACAGTACGGGATGAATATCAGTTACCAGGATGAGTTTACCCGGCTTATCCGGCAGGAAACTGAACAAACCAATCTGGCCAGCCAGGCGAAACTGAAACTGGCGGCGGCAAACCGGCAATTGTCGATATCAGCCCGCGCGGCCTCTGTTGCGGTGGGCCTGGCAAGAGGCGCCCTGGCTTTTGTTGGTGGTCCGGTTGGCGCGGCGACGCTGGCTGGATCTGCATTACTGTATTTCCATCAACAGGCAAAAGAAGCCCGGCAATCGGCCATTGATTTAAAAGATGCCGTAGTGGAAACCAGTGAAGCGCTGATGCGCCTCTCGCTTAACCAGTTAAATGTGAAGCAGTTCGACCTGGAGGATAAGTACGAAAACCAGGTCGTGCAGCGTAACCAGCTGATGAAAGAGATTCAGGATGCCGACAGCCGTATCGACAGCCTGAAAGGGTTTGACCCCTTCGGCCAGCTGGAAGGGGTGACAAAAGGCCAGGCGCGTGCACGGGCGGATCTCGAAAGCGTTAACGAGGGACTCCGCAAAACTGAGGAAAACATTAAGCGTGTCAGTGATGCAAAAACACTGGCTCAGCTGGGTTTATCGGGAAAAATAACCTCCCTTACGGACGATCTGAAAGGAGCGTTAAGCACGCCCCCCAAAGAGACCGGAGAGGGAAATCCCTGGGGCGGCGATGGCGGTACCGGCACGGGGAAAGGCAGTAAGTCCCAGGTCGACCAGTTCAAAACGCTGCGGCAGCAAATTGAAGAAGCCCATGCATCCAGCCTGGCCAGAATTAACCTGCAGGAAAAGGACAGCAACAGGGAGCTGCAGGAAGCGGCGAAGAAAAATGGCGCCAGTGATGCTGACCTGCAGCGCGCGCTGTTAATGAATGCAGAGAACTACCAGAAACAGCGACTGGATCTGGCCGCGCAGTATTCCCCCGCCCGGGAAACTCTGCGAAAAGAGCAGGAAGCCAGCCGGGACCTGGCTGAGCTTTTCAAAGCCCGCCTTCTTGATGAAAAAGAGTACCAGGCCGCACGAATAACGCTGGCCAGAGATACTGCGAAAGAGCTGCTGCAGGCGCATGCCGATGAAATCGCTGCGCCGGCACTGGATATCGCCGGCGAAGTTGATCCACTGGTCTCACTGCGCAATCAGCTTGCTCAGCGGCAGGCATTGCTGCAGGCGTACTACCAGGGCAGCGCGATCAGCAAAGAACAGTACGAAATGCTGATGAAGAAGGCGACGAAGGATTCTGCAGATTCGCAATATCAGACGTCGCTGGAGTTATATCGATCACAGGGCGAATTCCAGAGCCTGGCCGTCGGGTTATTTGAAACGGCCCATGAGCGCTCTAGCAACTTCCTGACGAGCATGTTGACGCGGACGAGAAGCTTTAAGGAGAACATGGCTGACCTGTTTTCCTCGCTCACGCAGTCGGTCATAAAAAACCTCGTTGATATGGCCGCTCAGGCTCTTGTTACCAGCACTATCATGCAAACCATCATGGGTGTGGTGGGAGCTGGAGTGAGTATTGCAGGTGGTGTTTCTGGAGCGGCTGATGTCGGCGCAGGAACTGCGATTCAGAATGCGGGTAATAACTTTAACTTTCAAATACCGGGTTATGCCAAAGGCGGTGTCTTCGATTCTCCTTCATTAAGTGCCTACAGCAACCAGGTCTACGACTCTCCGCAGTTCTTCGCTTTCGCAAAAGGGGCCGGCGTATTTGGCGAGGCCGGGCCGGAGGCCATCATGCCGCTGACGCGTGCCGGTGATGGTTCGCTGGGTGTACGCGCGGTGGGTGGTGGTCAGAACGCCGGCGCGTCGGAAGGGCCAAAAGTCTATATCACGATTGAAGGCGGAAACACCTCAACGCAGGCACCGTCTGGTTTTGAGCAGTTTGGCCAGCAGATCGGCTCGTTTGTGGAGAAAAAATACAGGGAGCTGATGGCGCAGGATATGCGCCCTGGCGGGATGGTCTGGAATGCAGTTAAAGGGCAACGTTGATGGCTATTGAGATATTCACCTGGAGTCCGCGGGTTAATCCCCAGCAGACCGTTAACTTTCGTGTCCGGAAGGCGCAGTTCGGTGACGGGTATGCGCAGGTATCCGGCGATGGTATTAACACCCGATCACAGGACTGGGAGCTGAGTTTTGTCGGTACGGAGGACTATATCCGTCCGATTAAGCAGTTCTTCGACCGTCATGCCGGCACCCGCGCGTTTCAGTGGACCCCGCCTCTGGAAGAGGTGGGGCTTTACCGCTGCGAACAATATAAACCGGTGCCGCTGGGCGGCGGAAATTACTCACTTTCAGCCACTTTTATTCAGGCATTTAAACCATGAGCCTTAACGCGAATTATCAGAAGTTAGAGCCAGGCGATGAGGTTCGTCTCCTGGAGATCGATGGCCAGGCGTTTGGCCTGGACGAGGTTTTGTATTTCCACGGCTATAACGTCCCCCATACTGCAGCCGAAATCCTCGCCGCTGACGGCGACCTGGATAAGCTGCCTGCGAAAAGCATCTGGTGGCAGGGGCGGGAGTATAAAGCCTGGCCATGTGTAATCGAAGGGATCGAGTCATCCACCACTGGCAGCGACGCGCAGCCAACGCTGCGGGTAGGGAACATCGACGGGAAAATATCCGCGCTCTGTCTTCATTACGACGATCTGGCTCTGGCGCGGGTTGTCATCCACG
>OFCM01000151.1_pt1 | contig 47469 bp, 44 predicted proteins | sample 1520841 | NCBI WGS metagenome assembly OFCM01 (sample SAMEA2699037, study PRJEB24076) | metagenome | biome: Human gut stool | place: Spain | collected 2012-11-21 | reverse complement strand
CTGCGCCGGCTGAGCAGCTGTTCGAGGAGTTCGGCTTCACCGTTGATAACGTGGTCGCTAAAGCGAAAGCGCTGCTGTAATCGCTGGTACGGTGCGGGCTGATGCCCTCACCCCAACCCTCTCCCACAGGAGAGGGTGCCAACACCAAAAACGGTAACCCCTGGGTTACCGTTTTGCTTTTATCTCGCCACCCGGCTTTTTTGTATCTGCTATTCCTGAACCATGTAATACGGTTGTAAATTATTCCAGCAAAAATGTGATGTGAGTCATATAGCTGGTTTATTGCGCTGGACAAACATTCCTTTTATTCCTCATTTCGCTTATTCTAGCTGAAGCGTTTCAGTCGTTTAAATGTTCGACAATTAATCAATCAGTCGCAGTTTGCAGCTGGTAAGGTTCCCCTCAGAGCGTTGCTGGATTACTCTGTCAGCCACCTCATAACAGGGACAGCCTTGCAGGAGATCTATGACCATTCGCATCGCGATTAATGGCTTCGGTCGCATTGGACGCAACGTGGTTCGTGCTCTATATGAATCCGGGCGTCGTGCGGAAATCACCGTGGTGGCAATCAATGAGCTGGCGGATGCCGCGGGCATCGCGCATTTATTGAAATATGACACCAGCCATGGCCGTTTCGCCTGGGATGTCCGTCAGGAGCGCGAGCAGCTGTTTGTTGGCGACGATGCCATCCGTCTGCTGCATGAGCCGACCATTGCGGCGCTGCCCTGGCGCGAACTGGCGGTGGACGTCGTGCTTGACTGTACCGGGGTATACGGGAGTCGTGAACACGGTGAAGCCCATCTTCAGGCGGGGGCGAAAAAAGTGCTCTTTTCCCACCCCGGCGGCAACGACCTCGACGCGACGGTGGTGTACGGCGTAAATCAGGATGAACTTCGCGCCGGGCATCGCATTGTCTCCAACGCCTCCTGCACCACCAACTGCATTATTCCGATCATTAAACTGCTCGATGACGCCTATGGCATTGAGTCCGGCACCGTCACCACCATTCACTCGGCGATGCATGACCAGCAGGTGATTGACGCTTATCATCCGGATCTGCGGCGTACCCGCGCGGCCAGCCAGTCGATCATTCCGGTGGATACCAAACTGGCGGCAGGGATCACACGTATTTTTCCGCAATTTAACGACCGTTTTGAAGCGATTGCCGTGCGGGTGCCGACGATTAACGTGACGGCAATTGACCTGAGCGTGACGGTGAAAAAACCGGTAAAAGCATGTGAAGTCAACCAGTTGCTGCAAAAAGCAGCACAAGGTGCATTTCATGGTATAGTTGACTATACGGAATTACCGTTGGTCTCGACAGATTTTAACCACGATCCGCACAGCGCCATCGTCGATGGTACGCAAACCCGGGTCAGTGGCGCGCATCTGATCAAAACGCTGGTCTGGTGCGATAACGAATGGGGCTTTGCTAACCGAATGCTCGACACGACGTTAGCGATGGCGGCTATTGGTTTCAGGTTCGACGCGTAAACGTCGACAAAACTTTATGAATCAACGAGAGGATTCACCATGTCTGTAATTAAGATGACCGATCTGGATCTGGCTGGTAAACGCGTTTTTATCCGTGCGGATCTGAACGTACCAGTTAAAGACGGGAAAGTAACCAGCGACGCACGTATCCGTGCATCTCTGCCGACCATTGAACTGGCGCTGAAGCAGGGCGCGAAAGTCATGGTTACTTCTCACCTGGGTCGTCCGACCGAAGGCGAGTACAACGAAGAATTCTCTCTGCTGCCGGTTGTTAATTACCTGAAAGACAAACTGTCCAACCCGGTACGCCTGGTTAAAGACTACCTGGACGGCGTGGAAGTGGCTGCCGGTGAACTGGTGGTGCTGGAAAACGTTCGCTTCAACAAAGGCGAGAAAAAAGACGACGAAGAACTGTCTAAGAAATACGCTGCGCTGTGCGACGTGTTCGTGATGGACGCTTTCGGTACTGCGCACCGCGCGCAGGCTTCCACCCACGGCATCGGCAAATTTGCTGACGTGGCGTGCGCAGGCCCGCTGCTGGCCGCTGAACTGGACGCGCTGGGTAAAGCGCTGAAAGAGCCAGCTCGTCCGATGGTCGCTATCGTTGGTGGTTCTAAAGTGTCCACCAAACTGACCGTTCTGGATTCCCTGTCTAAAATCGCTGACCAGCTGATCGTGGGCGGCGGTATCGCTAACACCTTCGTTGCCGCTCAGGGCCACAACGTCGGTAAATCCCTGTACGAAGCAGATCTGGTTGATGAAGCCAAGCGCCTGCTGGGCACCTGCGATATCCCGGTTCCGACCGACGTTCGCGTAGCGACCGAGTTCTCCGAAACCGCAACGGCAACCCTGAAATCTGTTAACGACATCAAAGATGACGAGCAGATTCTGGACCTTGGCGACGTTTCCGCACAGAAACTGGCTGAAATCCTGAAGAACGCCAAAACCATCCTGTGGAACGGCCCGGTTGGCGTATTCGAATTCCCTAACTTCCGTAAAGGGACTGAAATCGTGGCTAACGCTATCGCGGACAGCGAAGGTTTCTCCATCGCCGGCGGCGGTGACACCCTGGCAGCGATCGACCTGTTCGGCATCGCTGACAAAATTTCCTACATCTCCACTGGCGGCGGCGCATTCCTTGAATTCGTCGAAGGCAAAGTCCTGCCGGCAGTAGCGATGCTCGAAGAGCGCGCTAAGCAGTAATTCAGTTCAGGCGGGGAAACCCGCCTGTTTTTCAGCGCGCTTAAGGGCTCGCGAACCTTCTTCAACGGTCGAAGATACAGATACAGGACTAAGTAACATGTCTAAAATTTTTGATTTCGTAAAACCGGGCGTCATCACTGGCGACGACGTTCAGAAAGTGTTCCAGGTAGCGAAAGAAAACAACTTTGCACTGCCGGCGGTAAACTGCGTAGGTACTGATTCCATCAACGCCGTTCTGGAAGCTGCAGCGAAAGTTCGCTCTCCGGTTATCGTTCAGTTCTCTAACGGTGGCGCAGCGTTCATCGCAGGTAAAGGCGTGAAAACTGACGTTCCTCAGGGTGCTGCTATCCTCGGCGCTATCTCTGGCGCCCACCACGTGCACCAGATGGCTGAACACTACGGCGTGCCGGTTATCCTGCACACTGACCACTGCGCGAAGAAACTGCTGCCGTGGATCGACGGCCTGCTGGACGCCGGTGAAAAACACTTCGCCGCTACTGGCAAACCGCTGTTCTCTTCCCACATGATCGACCTGTCTGAAGAGTCCCTGCACGAAAACATCGAGATCTGCTCTAAGTACCTGGCTCGCATGGCCAAAATGGGCATGACCCTGGAAATCGAACTGGGCTGCACCGGCGGTGAAGAAGACGGCGTGGATAACAGCCACATGGACGCTTCCGCCCTGTACACCCAGCCGGAAGACGTGGATTACGCCTACACCGAGCTGAGCAAAATCAGCCCGCGTTTCACCATCGCCGCTTCCTTCGGTAACGTACACGGCGTGTACAAACCAGGTAACGTAGTTCTGACCCCGACCATCCTGCGCGACTCTCAGGAATATGTTTCCAAGAAACACAACCTGCCGCACAACAGCCTGAACTTCGTGTTCCACGGCGGTTCCGGTTCTTCCGCTCAGGAAATCAAAGACTCCGTCAGCTACGGCGTGGTGAAAATGAACATTGATACCGACACCCAATGGGCAACCTGGGACGGTATCCTGCAGTATTACAAAGCGAACGAAGCTTACCTGCAGGGCCAGCTGGGCAACCCGAAAGGCGAAGACCAGCCGAACAAGAAATACTACGACCCGCGCGTATGGCTGCGTGCTGCCCAGACTTCCATGGTGACTCGTCTGGAGCAGGCATTTAAAGAGCTGAACGCGATCGACGTTCTGTAAGAAAAATCTGTTTCTTACCCGGAAGCCCGCAGCAATGCGGGCTTTTTTATTATCTTAACAACAGGATAGCGCGGCAGAAAACTGTGATCCATTTGGCAAAACGTGCACTTATTGTTTACCCTATAACCTGACTGCCCTGTCGCAGGCTGAGTTATTTACTTCCCCCCCTGGGGATTCATAAGGAATGTTAAATGGAAGATTTGAACGTTGTCGATAGCATCAACCACGCCGGGACGTGGCTGGCACGCAACCAGGAGCTGCTGCTGAGCTATGCCGTCAACATCGTCGCGGCTATCGCTATCCTGATCGTCGGGATGATCGTGGCGCGCGTCGTCTCTAATACCGTCAACCGCCTGATGCTGGCGCGTAAAATTGACGCTACCGTGGCCGATTTTCTCTCTGCGCTGGTGCGCTATGCGGTTATCGCCTTTACGCTGATTGCCGCCCTGGGGCGGGTAGGCGTGCAGACCGCCTCGGTGATTGCGGTGCTGGGTGCTGCCGGTTTGGCGGTGGGTTTAGCGCTGCAGGGATCGCTGTCGAACCTTGCCGCAGGCGTACTGCTGGTGATGTTCCGCCCGTTCCGCGCTGGCGAGTATGTCGACCTTGGCGGCGTGGCAGGTACGGTGTTGAACGTGCAGATTTTCTCCACCACCCTGCGTACCGCGGACGGTAAAGTAGTGGTGGTCCCGAACGGGAAAATCATCGCCGGCAATATCATTAACTTCTCCCGGGAGCCTGCGCGTCGCAATGAGTTTATTATCGGCGTCGCTTACGATGCTGATATCGACAAGGTAAAGCAGCTGCTGACCTCGATTATCGAATCTGACGATCGAATTCTGCGCGATCGGGAAATGACCGTTCGTCTGAACGAACTCGGCGCCTCGTCGGTGAACTTCGTGGTGCGCGTGTGGAGCAAAAGCAGCGATCTGCAAAACGTCTACTGGGATATCCTCGAGCGTATCAAGCGTGAATTTGACGCCAACGGCATCAGCTTCCCTTACCCGCAGATGGATGTTCATGTGGTGCGCCTGCCGGAAAAAGCAGAGTAAACCGCCTCTCAATAACTCAGGCCGGCCATGCCGGCCTTTTTCAATAGCTCATCATTAGTTGTTCTAATTAATGATTAATTATTTAAATTTCCGCTAATAATTCATTCACGCTATAGTCAGCGCCACTCTCGAACTCAGCGGATAAATCCTTATGTTTACTTATTACTTTCAGGGGCTTGCCCTGGGAGCGGCTATGATATTGCCGCTTGGCCCACAAAATGCCTTTGTGATGAATCAGGGGATCCGTCGTCAGTATCATCTGATGATTGCCCTGCTATGCGCGGTCAGCGACTTGCTGTTAATCTGCGCTGGCATTTTCGGCGGTAGCGCACTGCTGATGCAATCCCCGTGGCTGCTGGCGCTAGTGACCTGGGGCGGCGTGGCCTTTTTGCTGTGGTATGGCTTCGGCGCATTGAAAACGGCGTTCAGTCAGAGTCTTGAACTCGCCAATGCAGAGGTAATGCAGCAGGGGCGCTGGAAAATCATTATCACCATGCTGGCGGTGACCTGGCTTAACCCGCACGTTTATCTGGACACCTTTGTAGTGTTAGGCAGCCTGGGAGGTCAGCTGGCGGTGGAGCCGAAGCGCTGGTTTGCGCTAGGGACCATTAGCGCCTCTTTCCTGTGGTTCTTTGGCCTAGCGCTGTTAGCCGCCTGGCTGGCGCCGCGACTGCGTACCGCCAGAGCTCAGCGGATCATCAATATTGTGGTCGGCGCCGTCATGTGGTTTATTGCGTTTCAGCTGGCAAGAGAAGGCGTCAGCCATATCCAGGCGTTGCTTAACTAAGCGTTGTCCGATGGACTTTCCTGCTGTACGCGCTAAGCTTGCTGGCATGCGTCCCGTAAGGGCGATTTAAGTAACATGGAGAAACGACAGTGAAGTTAAAAGTCTTAGCCCTGGCGGCAACACTCGGATTGACCACGATGGCGGCACAGGCCAGCGAATTGCCGGATGGCCCGCACATTGTGACTTCAGGCACAGCAAGCGTTGCCGCGGTTCCGGACATCGCCACCCTGGCGATCGAAGTGAACGTGTCGGCAAAAGACGCCGCGTCGGCAAAAAAACAGGCTGACGATCGCGTTGCGCAATATCTCTCTTTCCTCGAAAAGAGCGGTATTGCTAAAAAGGACATCAACTCGGCGAATCTGCGTACCCAGCCTGATTACGACTATCAGAACGGGAAAAGCATTCTGAAAGGCTATCGCGCGGTGCGCACAGTGGAAGTGACCTTGCGCCAGTTGGATAAACTCAACGGTCTGCTGGATGGCGCCCTGAAAGCGGGTCTCAACGAAATTCGCTCCGTCTCGCTGGGCGTTGCGCAACCGGACGCCTACAAAGATAAAGCGCGTAAAGCGGCGATCGACGACGCCGTGCATCAGGCGCAGGAGCTGGCCGCAGGCTTCCACAGCAAGCTGGGTCCGGTGTACAGCGTGCGCTACCATGTCTCCAACTATCAGCCGAGCCCGATGGTTCGCATGATGAAGGCCGCTGACGCTGCGCCGGTTTCTGCCCAGGAAACCTACGAGCAGGCGACTATCCAGTTTGACGACCAGGTCGATGTAGTCTTTGAGCTGCAGCCGGCGCAAGCCGCTGCTCCAGCCACCCCGGCGAAACCGGCGGAAACGCCGAAACCGGCCCAGTAAGCGATAGAAGCAAAAAAGCCACTTCAGCGAAGTGGCTTTTTTATGCCCGCGGTTTAATCCTGACGCAGCACCTTGTGTCCGTAGTCAATGAGCGCATCGGTCACCCGGCGCATCATGCGGCTTTCCGGGGCGAAGCGGTGCCAGTAGAGCATGCGGCGCTGGAACAGGCCCGGGGTGAGATCGATAAGTTCGCCGCTGTTGAGCTCTTTTTCGATCTGCAGATGCGGGATCATACAGCAGGTGGTGCCCTGGCGCGCCAGCTGCACGAAAGCTTCCGACGAGTTGACGATGTGGCAGGGGACGCTGCCCGGCGGCAGGTCGAAGTTTTGCTGCAGGAACGCCTGATGCATATCGTCCAGATGGTCGAAGGCGACGACTGGCGCCTTAAGCAGCGCCGAACGCGTCACGCCATTCGGGAAATAGCGTTGCGCAAACTCTTTTGATGCGACAAACAGGTAATCGAGCGCCCCCAGCTGATCCACCAGGCAGCTTGGCAGCGCCTGCGGCTGGATACTCACTGCGCCCACTACTTCGCCACGGCGCAGGCGCTCCTGGGTGCGGGTTTCATCTTCCACCTGCAGGTTGAGACGAATAGGGGAGTCTGACAGAACATTGGCCAGCGCCGGCAGCAGCCAGGTCGCCAGACTGTCGGCGTTCACCGCCAGCGACAGCAGCAACGGCGTAGAGCCGGTTTGTTCATCGCCCAGCCACTCTTCCTCCAGCAGTTCAACCTGGCGCAACAGAGCCAGCAGTTTCTGTCCTTGCTCGGTGGGGCGCGGCGGCACGGTACGCACCAGCAGCGGCTGGCCGAACATATTTTCCAGCTGCTTAATACGCTGTGAGACGGCGGACTGGGTAATACATAGCTTCTGCGCGGCGCGCTCAAATCCTCGTTCCCTAATCACCGCATCCAGCGCTTGTAGTGTCCTGTAGTCCGGTCGTTTCATTATTCTGGCGTGCCCCCATAACTAATCGTTATCTCGCACTATGACATAAATTTTTATTTGATACAGACGAAATTGGTCTGTTCAGTTGTGTGATCTGCATCGCAGGGACATTTCCACTATCGATGTTCTATAATGCGCCACAGGCATTCACATCTCGGACCAGAATTATGACGCAGGATGAACTGAAAAAAGCGGTAGGTTGGGCAGCACTGCAATATGTACAGCCAGGGACTATTGTCGGCGTAGGCACCGGCTCGACGGCGGCCCATTTTATTGACGCGCTGGGCACCATGAAGGGGCAGATCGAAGGGGCGGTTTCCAGCTCCGACGCCTCCACCGAGAAGCTGAAAAGCCTCGGGATCACCGTCTTCGATCTTAACAGCGTCGATCGCCTGGGGATCTATGTTGACGGCGCGGATGAGATCAACGGCCATATGCAGATGATCAAAGGCGGCGGCGCGGCGCTGACCCGTGAAAAGATCATCGCCTCGGTCGCGGATAAGTTTATCTGCATCGCCGACGCCTCCAAGCAGGTCGATATTCTGGGCAAGTTCCCGCTGCCGGTGGAAGTCATTCCGATGGCGCGCAGCGCCGTGGCGCGTCAGCTGGTCAAGCTGGGCGGCCGTCCAGAGTACCGTCAGGGCGTGGTGACCGATAACGGCAACGTGATCCTTGACGTGCACGGCCTGGAAATTCTCGATGCGATCGCGCTGGAAAACGCGATCAACGGTATTCCTGGCGTCGTCACCGTGGGGCTGTTCGCCAACCGTGGCGCCGACGTGGCGCTGATTGGTACTGCCGACGGCGTGAAGACCATCGTAAAATAGTCTGTCCGCAGGGAGCCGACCGGCTCCCTCGCAAATATTTTTTCACCAGGTGCAATTTGGTGACTTCTGTCACATTTATGCAACCATTCTGATTTACACGCTACCATTTCTTCTCTTTCTGGTGTTTTGTCCTGCGATTTCCCTCTGGATGACATTTCTTCAGGACGGCGACGCAAACGTTCATATTGCCGCGATAGTTTTTTTTGATATGTTGCTGAGACGAACTTTCGTTCAGCACGACATCAGTTAAGACAAAACAGGACGGGGAAATGGCTAAGGTATCACTGGAAAAAGACAAGATTAAATTTCTGCTGGTTGAAGGTGTGCATCAAAAGGCAATCGATAGCCTTCGCGCAGCGGGTTACACCAACATTGAATTTCATAAAGGCGCGCTGGATTCAGAACAGCTGAAAGCGTCGATCCGTGATGCCCATTTCATCGGCCTGCGTTCCCGTACCCATCTGACTGAAGAGATTTTCGCCGCAGCGGAAAAACTGGTTGCCGTCGGTTGCTTCTGCATCGGGACCAACCAGGTCGATCTGAACGCCGCTGCGAAGCGCGGTATTCCGGTGTTTAACGCGCCGTTCTCTAATACCCGCTCGGTGGCCGAGTTGGTGATCGGCGAACTGCTGCTGATGCTGCGCGGCGTGCCGGAAGCCAACGCCAAAGCGCACCGCGGGGTGTGGAACAAGCAGGCGGTCGGCAGCTTCGAAGCGCGTGGTAAAAAGCTGGGCATCATCGGTTACGGCCACATCGGTACCCAGCTTGGCATTCTGGCGGAATCGCTGGGAATGCACGTCTTCTTCTATGATATTGAAAACAAACTGCCGCTCGGCAACGCCACTCAGGTACAGCATCTCTCCGACCTGCTGAACATGAGCGATGTGGTCAGCCTGCACGTGCCGGAAAACGCCTCTACCAAAAATATGATGGGTGCGGAAGAACTGGCGCTGATGAAGCCGGGCGCGCTGCTGATCAACGCCTCCCGCGGTACCGTGGTGGACATTCCGGCGCTATGCGATGCGCTGGCCAGTAAGCATCTGGCCGGGGCGGCTATCGACGTCTTCCCGACTGAACCTGCGACCAACAGCGACCCCTTCACTTCGCCGCTGTGCGAGTTTGATAACGTGATCCTCACACCGCATATCGGTGGCTCCACTCAGGAAGCGCAGGAGAACATCGGTCTGGAAGTAGCTGGCAAGCTGGCGAAATACTCTGACAACGGGTCAACCCTGTCGGCAGTTAACTTCCCGGAAGTTTCTCTACCGCTGCACGGCGGCCGCCGTCTGCTGCATATCCATGAGAACCGACCGGGCGTCCTGACCGCAATCAACCAAATCTTCGCCGCGCAGAGCATCAACATTGCCGCCCAGTATCTGCAAACGTCGCCGCAGATGGGCTACGTGGTGATTGATATTGAAGCGGAAGAAGATGTTGCCCAGCAGGCGCTGCAGGCAATGAAAGCGATCCCGGGGACTATCCGCGCCCGTCTGCTGTTCTAATCATTTTTGCCTCTCGGGCAGGTCGCGTACCTGCCCGTTTTTTTGTTAATACTTTCCAGGCTGAATTTCTCGTCCCCGCGTACCTACCAACACCAGGTTTTTCCCGGGGTGATGACCGCCGGCAGCGGGATATCCCACTCTTCGCTCGGCAGGCTATCCACCTGCTGGCAGTCGTGCGCGTAGCCCACCGGCTGCAGGCGATACTGCTGCCAGTTTTGCAGCGTCCGGTCGTAAAAACCGCCGCCCATTCCCAGCCGTTGGCCACTGACATCGAAGGCCACCAGCGGGGTCACCAGCACATCGAGTTCAGCCAGCGGCAGCACATCCCGCACATCGAGCTTCGGTTCGCGGATCTTCAGGCGATTCACGATCAGTTGGCTCTGCGGATGGTAGTGTAAAAACAGCAGATTGCCGGGGCTAAAGGGATGCAGCACCGGGAGATATACCCGCTTGCCGGCGCGCCAGAGCTGGTCGATCAGCGGCTGGGTGTCCAGCTCGCCGTCAAAGGAGAGAAACAGCGCCACGTTGTGGGCGAGAACTACCGGCGGCCAGGCCATCATCCGCTCGGCGGCCTGTTGGGCAAACAGGCGCTGTTGCTCCGGGCTGAGTGCGCGTCGACGATCGCGGATCTGCTGGCGAATATGCTGACGGGAGAGCAGGGTATCGGGCTGTATAGTCATGCAGGTCTCGTTACGAGCTGGCGAAACAATAGGAGCAAGTGTAATACAGGGCGGCTTCAGCCGAAAACACGTATGGGGGATGATGCGAAGTAAAGAAGGGAATCTCCGAGATGCCGCCGCAGGCTGTAACCCTTGAACCCTTGGTTCAAGGTGAATGTGTCGTCGCAGTTTTAAGGCTTCTCGGACGGACCGAGCATGCTCACCAACCGCGGAGCGCCACATTCTTGTGGTATGAAATATCGGCTCAGGGGACTGGCCCGCTTGCAAACATCTCAGAGAAATTTTGTTCTTGCGATTACTCTAACACAGTTAACTGCAAAGTGTTATTCAAACTTCGACCCTGGCTTTTCGCTTATGCGACCTTGCTCAAGCAATGCTTGTTCGATGGTCTGCTGAAGCATGCGAATGCGCTGCTCCATGCTGGAAGCGTAGTCGCGGGTCTTCGCTTTTTCCTGAGTCAACTCATAGCTGATGTTCAACGCCGCGATGAAGACCAGCTGCTCAGTATTTGTGACTCTAGTGCGTTCTTTTAAATCTTGCAACCGCTGATTAAGGTCTTCAGCTGCCTGATTCAGGGCATCCCTTTGTTCAGGCGGGCAATTCACTCGCAGTGAACGGCCGAAAATTTGGAGATCTACGGGTTGTGCAGACATGCCACCTTCCTGCTGATTGACTGCGCTGCCTTCACACCCTGGCCCGGGTCTGCGAAGGGGCGACACTATAGCTACCCTGGTGCGAAGATACAAGCCCTATTCTGGTTCACCAGGGTCCAAAGTGGTAGCATACCATGAATATTCCTCCCAACGATGACGAATGCGCATGTCTATACAGAACGAAATGCCTGGTTACAACGATGTAGACCAGTTACTGAACCAACAAGGGGTAGGTCTCACCCCGGCCGAAATGCACGGTTTGATCAGCGGATTGCTGTGCGGCGGCAACACGGACAGCAGCTGGCAGCCGCTGGTGCACGACCTGACCAACGAAGGTCTCGCCTTTGGCCATGAACTGGCTCAGGCGCTGCGTAACATGCATTCCGCCATCAGCGATTCACTGGATGACGACGGTTTCCTCTTTCAACTGTATCTGCCGGAAGGCGATGCGGTGAGCGTCTTTGACCGTGCCGACGCCCTCGCCGGTTGGGTCAACCACTTCCTGCTTGGTCTTGGCGTTAGCCAGCCGAAGCTGGATAAAGTGAAGGATGAAACCGGGGAAGCGATTGACGATCTGCGTAATATTGCCCAGCTGGGCTACGATGAAGACGAAGATCAGGAAGAGCTGGAAATGTCTCTGGAGGAGATTATCGAGTATGTCCGCGTTGCCGCACTGCTGTGCCACGACACCTTTGCCCGTCAGCAGCCAACCGCACCGGAAGTCCGCAAACCGACATTACACTAACTAAAATTCGTTCAGGGGGCGTCATGACTCAGCAGGAATTTCTATCGCGTCGCCAGACGCTGTTGGCGCAGATGCAGCCAGGCAGCGCGGCGCTGATTTTCGCCGCACCGGAAGCGGTGCGCAGTGCAGATTCGGAATATCCCTACCGGCAGAACAGCGATTTCTGGTACTTCACCGGCTTTAACGAACCGGAAGCGCTGCTGGTGTTGATTAAAAGCGATGAAACCCACAACCATAGCGTGCTGTTCAACCGGGTTCGCGATCTGACCGCTGAGATCTGGTTTGGACGCCGTCTGGGCCAGGAGGCCGCGCCGGCGAAGCTTGGCGTCGACCGGGCGCTGGCGTTCAGCGAAATCAACCAGCAGCTGTATCAGCTGCTCAACGGTCTGGACGCGATCTACTTCGCCCAGGGTGAATATGCCTATGCCGATGAGATTGTGTTCAACGCCCTCGAAAAACTGCGCAAAGGCTCGCGCCAGAATCTGCAGGCGCCGAACTCGGTTATCGACTGGCGGCCCATTGTGCATGAGATGCGCCTGTTTAAATCCGCGGAAGAGCTTGCCGTGATGCGCCGCGCCGGGGAGATCACCGCGCTGGCCCATACCCGGGCGATGGAAAAATGCCGCCCTGGCATGTTCGAATATCAGCTGGAAGGTGAAATTCTCCATGAATTCAACCGCCACGGGGCACGTTTCCCCTCCTATAACACCATCGTTGGCGGCGGCGAAAACGGCTGTATTCTGCACTACACCGAAAACGAATCTGAACTGCGCGACGGCGATTTAGTCCTGATTGACGCCGGCTGCGAGTATCGCGGCTATGCCGGGGACATTACCCGCACCTTCCCGGTAAACGGTAAATTTACCCAGCCGCAGCGCGAGATCTACGACATTGTGCTCGAATCGCTGGAGACCGCGCTGAAACTCTATCGGCCGGGCACCTCGATCTGTCAGGTCAACCAGGAAGTGGTGCGCATTATGATTACCGGCCTGGTGCGGCTGGGGATCCTGAAAGGCGAGATTGACGAGCTTATCGCCAACAACGCCCACCGCCCGTACTTTATGCATGGCCTGAGCCACTGGCTGGGTCTGGATGTGCACGATGTCGGTAATTACGACACCGACCGTTCGCGCGTCCTGGAGCCGGGAATGGTGCTGACCGTCGAGCCGGGACTGTATATCGCCACCGATGCCGACGTGCCGGCGCAGTATCGCGGCATCGGCATCCGTATTGAAGATGACATCGTGATTACCGAAGACGGTAACGAAAATCTCACCGCCGGCGTGGTGAAGAAGGCGGATGAGATCGAGGCGCTGATGGCGGCGGCGCGCCAGTCATGAGCGTGCTGATCGTCGGGGGGGGGATGACCGGGGCGACGCTCGCGCTGGCCATCTCCCGTTTGACCGGCGGCGCGCTGCCGGTCCACCTCATTGAAGCGCAGGATCCGCATTCGTCACGCCACCCTGGCTTTGACGACCGGGCGATCGCCCTGGCTGCGGGCACCTGCCAGCAGCTGGCGCGTATCGGTATCTGGCAACGCCTCGCCGAACGCGCGACGCCCATCCAGCGAGTACACGTCAGCGACCGCGGTCATGCCGGGTTTGTGAATCTGGCGGCCGCGGATTATGGCCTGTCGGCGCTGGGCCAGGTGGTTGAACTCCACGATGTCGGCCAGCGGCTGTTTGGTCTGCTGCGCGAGGCGCCGGGCGTCACGCTGCACTGTCCGGCGAAAGTGGAAGCGATCAGTCGCAGCCAGGAGAGCGTCAGCCTTACGCTTGAGGGCGGCGAAATCATTAACGGTAAGCTGCTGGTGGCGGCGGACGGTTCCCGTTCGGCACTGGGCGCCCGCTGCGGCATCAGCTGGCAGCAGCAGCCGTATGAGCAGATAGCGATCATTGCTAACGTCAGCACCGCGTTGCCCCACGAAGGTCGCGCCTTCGAGCGCTTTACCGAGCATGGCCCGCTGGCGATGCTGCCGATGTCGCAAGGGCGCTGCTCGCTGGTGTGGTGTCATCCGCAGTCGCGCCGCGATGAGGTGCAGAGCTGGTCTGACGAACGCTTTTGTCAGGAGCTGCAGCAGGCGTTCGGCTGGCGGCTGGGGCGTATTACCCACGCCGGGAAGCGCAGCGTCTATCCGCTGGCCCTCACCACCGCCAGCCGCGCGGTGTCGCACCGCCTGGCGCTGGTCGGCAACGCGGCGCAGACGCTGCACCCGATCGCCGGGCAGGGCTTTAATCTCGGCCTGCGCGATGTGATGAGCCTGGCGGAATTACTCGCTGACGCCCATCTCAGCGGCGAAGATGTCGGTCATTATCCGCTGCTGTGCCGCTATCAGGCGCGCAGGGCAGGGGATAAAGCCGCCACCATCGGCGTGACCGATGGGCTGGTGCATCTGTTTGCCAACCGTTGGGCGCCGCTGGTGGCGGGGCGCAACGTCGGTCTGATGGCGATGGAATTATTTACCCCGGCGCGCGATGCGCTGGCGCAGCGTACCCTCGGTTGGGTTCCCCGTTAAGGAGTAGAACGTGCAAAGTGTTGATGTTGCCATTGTTGGCGGTGGAATGGTGGGGCTGGCGGTAGCCTGCGGTCTACAGGGTAGCGGCCTGCGCGTCGCAGTGCTGGAGAAAGCAGAGCCGCGACCGCTGGCCGCCGATGCGCCGCCGGCGCTGCGCGTTTCGGCAATTAATGCCGCCAGCGAAAAGCTGCTGACGAAGCTGGACGTCTGGCGCGAGATCGTCGCCCAGCGGGCCAGCTGCTATCACGGTATGGAAGTGTGGGATAAAGACAGCTTTGGCCACATTAGCTTCGATGACCAGAGCATGGGCTTTAGCCACCTTGGCTATATTATCGAAAATGCCGTAGTGCATCATGCATTGTGGCAGAAGGCGCAGCGTTGCGCTGACGTTACCCTGCTGGCTCCGGTGGAACTTCAGCAGGTGGCGTGGGGCGAGAATGAAGCCTTTCTCAGCCTGCAGGACGGCAGCATGCTGACCGCGCGGCTGGTGATCGGCGCCGATGGTGCCAATTCATGGCTGCGCAATAAAGCCGATATTCCGCTGACCTTCTGGGATTACCATCATCATGCGCTGGTGGCGACCATCCGTACCGCTGAGCCGCATCAGGCGGTGGCCCGCCAGGCGTTCCATGGCGACGGGATCCTCGCCTTCCTGCCGCTCAGCGATCCGCACCTGTGCTCGATCGTCTGGTCGCTATCGCCGGGGGAAGCGCAGCGGATGCAGCAGGCTGATGAAACCACCTTCAACCAGGCGCTGAATATCGCGTTCGATAATCGCCTTGGCCTCTGCCAACTGGCAAGTGAACGTGAAGTTTTCCCGCTGACCGGCCGCTATGCCCGTCAGTTTGCCGCCCACCGGCTGGCGCTGGTCGGCGATGCCGCGCATACCATCCATCCGCTGGCCGGGCAGGGGGTCAACCTCGGTTTTATGGATGCCGCCGAGCTTATTGACGAGCTGAAGCGCCTGCACGCTCAGGGCAAAGATATCGGCCAGCATCTTTATCTGCGCCGCTACGAGCGCAGCCGCAAGCACAGCGCGGCGCTGATGCTGGCGGGCATGCAGGGCTTCCGCGAAATGTTCTCCGGGAGCCATCCGGCGAAGAAATTTCTTCGCGATGTGGGACTCAAACTGGCCGATACGCTGCCGGGCGTGAAACCGCAGCTGATTCGCCAGGCGATGGGCCTCAACGATCTGCCTGCCTGGTTACGTTAACCGCGTCACACTTCTTTCACCCGGCCTGGGCGCCGGGTTTTCCCCCTCATTTGAAATATTCTAATTTCACCTCTTTTTTCGCATTAGATTTATTAATACGTCCTTTTTTTTGTTAAAGAAATTAGGACCGTAAAATCGCATAAAACACCATCATTACCTAATTGTCGCGCCGTTAATGTTAATTTTATGTGGCGTAAATCGCTTTTTTCCAGTCAATAACTCTATAGGCTTTTCGGCGGATTTTAGCCATAAGCTAATGTGATGCCCTGAATGAGCTTATGGTTTAGCGCCGGGTTCGGTGGTAAGTTCAGGCCAAAGAGAACGTTTGCGTCGGCGTCCGTCAGCGATGCCGACGCCGAATTTCGTGGCGCAAAATCGCCGACAATTTCGTGGCTGGTTCCGTTTTATTCGATGAGGAAAAGATGGCTCAACAGACTCCGTTGTATGAACAACACACGCTGTGCGGCGCGCGCATGGTGGATTTCCATGGCTGGATGATGCCGCTGCATTACGGGTCCCAGATTGATGAGCACCATGCGGTGCGCGGCGATGCAGGGATGTTCGATGTGTCGCATATGACCATCGTCGATTTCCACGGCAGCCGGATCCGCGAGTTCTTGCGCTATTTGCTGGCCAACGATGTGGCGAAGCTCACCACCCCAGGCAAAGCGCTCTACACCGGCATGCTGACCGCCTCCGCCGGCGTCATCGACGACCTGATTGTCTATTTCCTTTCTGAAGATTATTTCCGCCTCGTTGTTAACTCCGCCACCCGCGAAAAAGACCTCGCCTGGATCTCCGAACAAGCTGAACCTTACGGCCTTGAAATTACCGTTCGCGACGATCTGTCGCTGATCGCGGTGCAGGGCCCCCAGGCGAAAGCGAAGGCGGCGACGCTGTTTACCGACGCTCAGCGTCAGGCCGTGGAAGGCATGAAGCCGTTCTTCGGCGTGCAGGCCGGCGACCTGTTTATCGCCACCACCGGCTATACCGGCGAAGCGGGTTATGAAATTGCGATGCCGAACGAGCAGGCGGCTGATTTCTGGCGCGGTCTGCTGGACGCTGGCGTTAAGCCGTGCGGTCTTGGCGCGCGCGACACCCTGCGCCTGGAGGCCGGGATGAACCTGTACGGCCAGGAGATGGACGAAGGCGTTTCCCCGCTGGCGGCGAACATGGGCTGGACTATCGCCTGGGAGCCCGCCGATCGTAACTTCATCGGCCGCGAAGCGCTGGAGATGCAGCGCGAAAAAGGCACCGAGCAGCTGGTTGGCCTGGTGATGACCGAGAAAGGCGTCCTGCGCGGTGGTCTGCCGGTCCGTTTTACCGATAGCGACGGTAATCAAAAAGAAGGCATTATCACCAGCGGCACCTTCTCGCCGACGCTGGGCTACAGCATCGCGCTGGCTCGCGTGCCGGCCGGGATTGGCGACACCGCGGTGGTGCAAATCCGTAACCGTGAAATGCCGGTTAAAGTGACTAAACCTGGTTTTGTACGCAATGGCAAAGCCATTGTGTGATTTCCCTTTTTTGGAGATGAATTGATGAGCAACGTACCAGCAGAACTGAAATACAGCAAAGAACACGAGTGGCTGCGTAAAGAAGCGGACGGTACCTATACCGTAGGGATCACCGAGCACGCGCAGGAGCTGCTTGGCGATATGGTTTTCGTTGACCTGCCGGAAATGGGCGCCACCGTTGAAGCGGGCGCCGATTGCGCGGTTGCCGAATCCGTGAAGGCGGCCTCCGATATCTACGCGCCGATTAGCGGTGAAATCGTTGCCGTCAACGAAGAGCTGAACGACTCTCCGGAACTGGTCAACAGCGACCCGTATACCGACGGCTGGATCTTCAAGATCAAAGCCAGCGACGAAGCGCAGGTTGCCGCGCTGCTGGATGCCGCCGCGTATGAAGCTTTACTGGAAGACGAATAAATACGCTTCATCCTTCACGCTGCAGGGGCGTTGGCTTCCTGGCTCCCCCCGGTCACTTACTTTTGTAAGCTCCCGGGGAGTCGCTGTGTCGCCGCCTTCCTGCAACGCGAATGATTTTGCGTATTCTGGCCCGGTAAGCATCAGCGCTTGCCGGGCAAACCAGTCAGACAACCACGATTCACCGCACGTTTCAGGAACCATCGCTCATGACTCAGACTTTAAGTCAGCTTGAAAACCGCGACGCCTTTATTGAACGTCACATTGGCCCGGACGCTCAGCAACAGCAAGAGATGCTGAAGACCGTCGGCGCGGATTCGCTTAACGCCCTGATCGGCCAGATTGTGCCGCAGGATATCCAGCTGGCGACCCCACCGCAGGTGGGCGACGCGACTACCGAATTCGCCGCGCTGGCGGAGCTGAAGGCGATTGCCAGTCGCAACAAGCGCTTCAAGTCTTACATCGGCATGGGCTATACCGCCGTGCAGCTGCCGCCGGTCATTCAGCGCAACATGCTGGAAAACCCGGGCTGGTATACCGCCTATACCCCTTACCAGCCGGAAGTATCCCAGGGCCGTCTGGAGTCGCTGCTCAACTTCCAGCAGGTCACTCTGGATCTGACCGGGTTGGATATCGCTTCCGCTTCGCTGCTTGATGAAGCCACCGCCGCCGCCGAAGCGATGGCGATGGCCAAACGCGTCAGTAAACTGAAGAGCGCCAACCGCTTCTTCGTTGCCGCCGACGTCCATCCGCAAACCCTGGACGTGGTGCGCACCCGCGCGGAAACTTTCGGCTTCGACGTCATCGTCGATGACGCCGACAAAGTGCTCGATCACCAGGATGTCTTTGGCGTGCTGCTGCAGCAGGTGGGCACCACCGGCGAAATCCACGATTACAGTAAACTTATCGCCGAGCTGAAAGCGCGCAAAGTGATTGTCAGCGTCGCCGCCGACTTTATGGCGCTGGTGCTGCTGACGGCGCCGGGCAAGCAGGGCGCGGATATCGTTTTCGGTTCCGCCCAACGCTTCGGCGTGCCAATGGGCTACGGCGGCCCGCACGCAGCCTTCTTCGCGGCGAAAGATGAATTCAAACGCTCCATGCCGGGCCGGATTATCGGCGTATCGAAAGATGCGGCGGGGAATACCGCGCTGCGCATGGCGATGCAGACTCGCGAGCAGCACATCCGCCGTGAGAAAGCGAACTCCAACATTTGTACCTCGCAGGTTCTGCTGGCCAACATCGCCAGCCTGTACGCGGTATTCCACGGCCCGGCGGGTCTGAAACGTATCGCTGGTCGCATTCATCGTCTGACCGACATTCTGGCCGACGGCCTGCAGAAGAAAGGGCTGAAGCTGCGCCATGCCCACTACTTCGACACCCTGTGCGTCGAAGTGGCGGATAAAGCCGCGGTGCTGGCGCGTGCCGAAGCCCTGCAGATTAACCTGCGCAGCGATATTCACGGCGCGGTGGGCATTACGCTCGATGAAGCGACCACCCGCGAAGATGTGCTGAACCTGTTCCGCGCCATCGTCGGCGACGATCACGGTCTGGATATCGATACCCTGGATAAAGACGTGGCGCTGGATAGCCGTTCGATCCCGGCGGCGATGCTGCGCGACGATGCGATCCTCACCCATCCGGTGTTTAACCGCTACCATAGCGAAACCGAGATGATGCGCTACATGCACGCCCTGGAGCGTAAAGATCTGGCGCTGAACCAGGCGATGATCCCGCTGGGCTCCTGCACCATGAAACTGAACGCCGCGGCGGAGATGATCCCGATCACCTGGCCGGAATTCGCCGAGCTGCACCCGTTCTGCCCGGTCGAGCAGGCGGAAGGGTATCAGCAGATGATCGCCCAGCTTTCCGACTGGCTGGTGAAACTGACCGGCTATGACGCCGTCTGCATGCAGCCGAACTCCGGCGCGCAGGGTGAATATGCTGGCCTGCTGGCGATTCGCCATTATCACGAGAGCCGCAACGAAGGCCATCGCGATATCTGCCTGATCCCTAGCTCCGCGCACGGCACCAACCCGGCTTCCGCGCAGATGGCGGGTATGCAGGTAGTGGTCGTTGCCTGTGATAAAAACGGCAACATCGATCTCGCCGATCTGCGTGAAAAAGCAGAGCAGGCGGGGGCCAATCTCTCCTGCATCATGGTCACCTATCCGTCGACCCACGGCGTGTATGAAGAGACCATTCGCGAAGTGTGCGAGATCGTGCACCAGTTTGGCGGCCAGGTTTATCTCGACGGCGCCAACATGAACGCCCAGGTCGGGATCACCTCTCCGGGCTTTATCGGCGCCGACGTTTCGCACCTCAACCTGCATAAAACGTTCTGCATTCCGCACGGCGGCGGCGGCCCGGGCATGGGCCCAATCGGCGTGAAAGCGCACCTGGCGCCGTTCGTGCCGGGCCACAGCGTGGTACAGATTGAAGGTATGCTGACCCGCCAGGGCGCGGTTTCCGCCGCGCCGTTCGGCAGCGCGTCCATTTTGCCGATCAGCTGGATGTATATCCGCATGATGGGCGCGGAAGGGCTGAAGCAGGCGAGCCAGAACGCGATCCTTAACGCCAACTACATCGCTACCCGGCTGAAAGACGCCTACCCGGTGCTCTACACCGGTCGCGATGGTCGCGTAGCGCACGAATGCATTCTCGATATTCGTCCGCTGAAAGAAGAGACCGGCATTAGCGAGCTGGATATCGCCAAGCGCCTGATCGACTTTGGCTTCCATGCCCCGACCATGTCTTTCCCGGTAGCGGGGACGCTGATGGTTGAGCCGACGGAATCGGAAAGCAAGGTCGAGCTGGACCGCTTTATCGACGCGATGCTGGCGATCCGCGCGGAAATCGACCGCGTCAAAGCCGGCGAATGGCCGCTGGAGGATAACCCTCTGGTGAACGCGCCGCACACCCAGGGCGAGCTGGTGGGCGAGTGGAACCATCCGTACAGCCGCGAGCTGGCGGTATTCCCGGCAGGGTTGCACAACAAGTACTGGCCGACGGTGAAGCGTCTGGATGATGTCTACGGCGACCGCAACCTGTTCTGCTCCTGCGTACCGATGAGCGAATACCAGTAAGTTTGCGTTTTAGCTAAACTTTTAAAGGCGCTGCGGCGCCTTTATTTTTTTGGAGGGAAGGTATGGGAATAGCTCTTATTAGCGGCGCGAGCCGCGGCATAGGCCGGGCGACGGCGCTGCTGCTGGCGCAGGAAGGGTATACCGTGGCGGTCAATTACCATCACAACATTAACGCCGCCACCGAGGTGGTGAATACCATTGTGGCGTCTGGCGGCAAAGCCACGGCGCTGCGGGCGGACATCAGCGATGAAGCGCAGGTGATGGCGATGTTTGAGGCGATCGACCGCATGGGCGAGCCGCTGACGGCGCTGGTCAACAACGCCGGGATCCTGTTTACCCAGTGTACGGTGGAGAGCCTGAGCGCCGAGCGTATTAACCGCGTGCTGGCCACCAACGTCACCGGTTATTTCCTCTGCTGTCGCGAGGCGGTAAAGCGCATGTCACATCGACATGGCGGTAAGGGCGGGGCGATAGTTAACGTGTCGTCGGCGGCGTCGCGCCTTGGCGCGCCGGGGGAGTACGTTGACTATGCCGCATCGAAAGGGGCGGTAGATACCCTGACTACCGGGCTGGCGCTGGAGGTGGCGGCGCAGGGGATCCGGGTCAACGGCGTGCGTCCGGGGCTGATTTATACCGAGATGCACGCCTCCGGCGGTGAACCGGGACGCGTGGATCGAGTGAAAGGTTCGCTACCGATGCAGCGCGGCGGCCAGCCGGAAGAGGTCGCTCAGGCCATTGCCTGGCTGCTGAGCGACAAAGCGTCGTATGTGACGGGTAGCTTCCTTGAACTGGCGGGCGGGAAATAACCCGTAGATGTCTATTGCCCGGCGGCGCTGCGCTTGCCGGGCCTACGGGGTCAAAGCCGAATGGTAGGCCGGGTGGCGGATACGCCTTACCCGGCATAAAAACCGCTAAAGCCCGGCGGTCTACCAGGAGGCCAGCCACAGCCGCAGGCGCATTCCCCAACTGCTGGTCCAGCCGGTGGTAACCGACTTTACCTCGCCTTGAGAAATGACCACCAGCGTTGGCGTTACCTGGATATCCCACTGCCGCGCCAGCTGGCCGCTCGGATCATTCACCGTCGGCAGCGTCATTTTCTTCCTGGTCAGCCACCTCTCCAGCTTGACGTTATCGCCGGAACGCAGGGCTACCGTCAGCACATTGCCGCCGTCGGCGGCAAGCGATGCCACCGACGGCGTGGTATAGCGACAAACTCCGCACCAGGTCGCCCAGACGTACAGCAGCAGCGGCTTTTGCTGGCTCATGGCGTTCAGTTCCAGCGTCCTGCCGTCGAGTGTCTGCAGCGATGTGGCGCTGACGTTTTGCGGCAGCGCGGGCTGGCGAAAATAATCCACCGCCAGGTTCACCGCCGCGCCAATCAGCAGCCACACCGCCAGCTCGCGCAGCCAGCGCCTGATTTTACTGGCCACGGGCTTTGGCCAGCTGCTCTTTCACCAGCCCCTCCAGGTCTTCAGCAGGGATCGCGCCGGCCACCATCTGATCGCCGATGATCGTTGCCGGGGTGCCCTGAATATTCAGCACCTGCGACAAAATCAGGTTCATCTTCAGCGAATCCATGGTCTTGTCATCGATTTTTACACTATCGGTGGCGGTTTTCTTCTGCGCGGCGGCGATACTGGCGTCATCGTGATAGCCTTTTTTCGCCATCAGCCGCTGATGCAGCGCCCAGAATTTATCGGGCTGCTGACGCCAGGTGGAGAGCGCGGTTTTAGCGGCATTCACCGAACTCTGCCCTTTAAACGGCAGCAGCTTAACGATGAGCTGGATGTCCGGATTATCGTGGACGATTTTTTCCAGCAGCGGATCAAACTGTTTGCAGTAAGGGCAGTTGTAATCGGTAAACGAGACGATTGTGAGTTTTGGCTCTTTCGCGCCGGTGCGCGGGCTATTCGGATCGTTAAACAGCAGCTGGGCTAACTGGTCATTACCGTTCGATTGTGGTTCTTCCGCCGGGGCGGCGAAGCTGAAGGCCGATACGCACAGCAGTAATAAGGCGGTGATAGCTCTCATGTTATTTTCCTTTAGCGGCGGACAGGGTGGCGATAAGTTGTTCGCGGTCTAACAGCGCAGGCAGAATCTGTCCCTGCGGCAATTCCGGTCCGTAAATCTGGTTAAACGGCACCGCGGCGCTGCCGCGTGCGGTTAAAAACTGACTAATGTCAGCGGAGGGGCGGCTCCAGTCGCCGCGTAAGGCGATCACATCTGGCGCTAACAGCGCCTGCTGGACGTCGTCGCGCAGCAGCACGTTGTATTTATTGGCTTTACAGGTCACGCACCAGTCGGCGGTGACATCAATAAATACCCGTTTATGCTCCGCCAGGGCGCTGGCGATAGCCTGCTCGCTGAGCGGCTGCCAGTTAACCCGGTCGCGGCGCGGGCCCTGGCCGTCCTGTTGGGCAACAAAGGCGACGGCGCCCGCTACCACTATGGCCAGGGCGCCCGCGCGCAGCGCCGTCCGCCAGCGGTAGCGCCAGGCGGTGGCCACTAGCAGGGCGATGGCCAGAATCACCAGCAGGGTAAGCACCGGCGTACGGCCGATGTGGATTGTCAGCAGGCTGACCAGCCATAGCGCTGAACTAAGCATCATTAGCCCCAGCACCACCCGCAGATGATTCATCCAGCGGCCCGGGCGTGGCAGTCGTTGCGCCAGACCCGGCCAGGCGACGATAAGCAGCCACGGCAGGCTCATGCCGATCCCCATGGCGAAGAAAATGCCCCACAGCAGCGGCAGGGGCGCCACCAGCGCCACCGACACGGCGGTACCGAGGAACGGCGCGGTACAGGGCGTCGCCAGCAGGGTGGCGAAGGCGCCCTGCCAGAAATGGCCCATTAAGCCGTTGCCGCCCCTGGTGGCGAGGAAAGTGCTGGCGCTGGAGGAGAGGCGGATTTCGAACAGCCCCAATAAACTGGCGCAGAACAGCACCATCACCAGCGCCATCGCGCCGATAAACCACGGGTTCTGGAACTGGATGCCCCAGCCGAGCGCCTGATTCCCCAGGCGTAGCGCGGTCATCATCAGCGCCAGCGCCAGGAACGAGACGACGATCCCGCACACCGAGGCGAGGAACTGCCGCCGCACCGCGCCGCGTTCGCGACCTTCGGTTTGCACCAGCGAGCCGAGCTTCATGGCCAGCACCGGCAGCACGCAGGGCATGACGTTGAGAATAAGCCCGCCGGCCAGCGCCATCAGCAGCACCCAGCCTAACGCCAGCCCCGGCGCGGCGCTGCCGGCGGCGACGGCGATTTGGCTTTCCTGCGCCTGACCGCTATCGGCCAGCACCAGCGACAGCGTTTTGCCGCTCAGGTCCGGCGCCGCTTCGCCCCAGCTATCGGTGACTGGTACGGTGGCGGTCAACGTATCGCCGCGGCTGGTAAAGCTCGGCTTACCGAAATCGACATCCTCCATGCTGTCGATAAACAGCGCTGGCTGCTGCCAGCCGGCATCGCGGCGGGCGGTCACCGTCAGTTTGCCGCTGACGTAGCTGGCGGTCAGCTGCGAAGTCAGGCCATCGCGCAGCGGCAGTGTGCCCATCGCGCGGGTAAAATCATAATTAAATCGCTCCCCCGACGGAGTCGTCATATCCAGCGAAAAGGGATAGTCAGTGAGAATACAGACATTGCTGCAGGTAGAGAGCGTCAGGACGCCGCTAAGCGTCGGCGGTATTTTGCCGCGCAGCGTCATCGGAAAGCTGACGTCGCCGTGATAGCCCTGAGTGGAAATGCCCGCGACGTCGAAGCGCTGCGGCGTCGGCCAGCGCCAGCTCACCTCCAGCGGCGTGTGCCAGGCGATAGCCGGCGCGATGCCGCCTTCCCCTGGCGAGCGCCAGTAGGTTTTCCAGCCCTTTTCCAGCGCTACGTCTAAAAGCAGGCGAGTGTCGCCATTGCTCTCGGTTTGCGCCCGCAGGCGGACGCTGGCGTGTTGATTGTCGGCGGCGCGCAGCCAGCCGCTGTCGGCGGCCTGGCTGACGGGCAGCCATAGCCAAAGCAGGCAGACCAGTAGTCGCCTGAATACCATATACATAAGTTTGCTCCGTAAGTGATGAATTAACCTGAACTGTCAGGAGAATCAATCACTCACGGAAGATGCATAATCGCAGATGCACCCGCAATCGGGGTGAGGAGATAACGCGGGGAGGCCACTGGCGTTCGATACGCGGCGGGATCGCCGCCAGCACCGCCAGCAGCAGGGTGATAGCCAACAGCGCCCCTTCAAACAGCATCGGCGGAACGGCCATCAGCGACTTGGCGCTGAGCTCGCACGGCGTGACCGGCGCCTCGGCCTGATCCTGGTTTTGCTGTAGCGACTGGCTGTCGGCGGTGAGGTTCATGACCAGCGCGTGCATCCCGGCCATCCGTTGAGCGGTGCAGGTTAGCACCACCAGACAGGCCAGGAGGACAAAAAGAATGGCTTTGCGTTGTCGCTTAATCATGTTTGCCTCAAATATTCACGAGGCTTATCTTAACGGGCGAACGGGTTTTGGCAATGGTAAAGCTGTAAAGAAGTGTCTGGCGGATAAGCAATTAGCCCTCCCCCGGCCGGGAGAGGGCGGTTAGTTACAGGTTCTCACCGTTGCTGGCGATGACCTCTTTGTACCAGTTAAAGCTCTTCTTGCGCGAGCGGGACATGTCGCCGGTGCCATCGTCGTGTTTGTTGACGTATATGAAGCCGTAGCGTTTGCTGTACTGCCCGGTGGTGAAGGAGACGCAGTCGATGCAGCCCCATGGGGTATAGCCCAGCAGATCGACGCCGTCATAAGTGACCGCTTTGATCATCTCTTCGATGTGGGCGCGCAGGTAGTCGATGCGGTAGTCATCGTTGATGCTGCCGTCGGCTTCTACTTTGTCGTAGGCGCCAAAGCCGTTTTCCACGATAAACAGCGGCTTCTGATAACGCTCATACAGTTCACACAGAGAATAGCGCAGGCCGACCGGGTCAATCTGCCAGCCCCAGTCGGAGGCTTTGACGTGCGGGTTCGGCACGCTGCCTTCGAAACCGGAAATGGCGTCGCCAGTGCCGCCCTCGGCTTTCACCGCGTTGGTCATGTAGTAGCTGAAGCCGAGATAGGCGCAGGTACCTTCGCGCAGGATCTGCGCGTCGCCGTCTTCCATCCTGATGTTGAAGCCGCGGCGTTCCCATTCATTCAACACATAGCTCGGGTAGTAACCGCGCAGCTGGACGTCGGTAAAGACGTAGCGCTCGCGCATCGACTCCTGGGCGAACATGACATCTTCCGGTTTGCAGGAGTAAGGGTAGAGGGCGACCATCGCCAGCATGCAGCCGACCTGCATGTCCGGGTTGATGCGCCGCGCCGCTTTCACCGCCAGCGCGCTGGCCACGAACTGGTGGTGCAGCACCTGGTACATGGTCTCTTCCGGATTGTCATGCTCGGTATAGACCACCCCGGAGCAGCAGTAGCCGAACAGCGGCGCGCGCCAGTTGCGCTGGTTATTGATCTCGTTAAAGGTCATCCAGTATTTCACTTTGTGCTTATAGCGCTCGAAGACCACTTCGGCAAAGCGCACAAAGAAATCGACCACTTTGCGGTTGGTCCAGCCGCCATACTGCTGCACCAGGTGCAGGGGCATCTCGAAGTGGGAGAGAGTGATCACCGGCTCGATGTTGTATTTCAGCAGCTCGTCGAACATGTCGTCGTAGAACTTCAGTCCCTCTTCATTCGGCTGGGTTTCGTCACCCTGCGGGAAGATGCGGGTCCAGGCGATAGAGGTGCGGAAGCACTTGAAGCCCATCTCGGCGAACAGTTTGATGTCTTCTTTGTATCGACCGTAGAAGTCGACGGCTTCGTGGTTCGGGTAGTATTTTCCCGCTTCGACCTGGTGGGTGATTTCGCGCGGCACGCCGTGCGCCCCGCCGGTCAACACATCGCAGATGCTGGGGCCTTTGCCGCCCTGATCCCAGCCGCCTTCAACCTGATGCGCGGCGACCGCGCCGCCCCATAAAAAATCTTTCGGAAGGGTTAATTTTTTCATCCTGGCTAATCTCTCTAATAACTATTGTTCTCGAGTCTAGCAAAGTGAAAGTGAATGTCACGATATAACAAATTCCGCCAAAGGTAATATGTTACATCAAAAAAACAGGCTGTTATTTTTAGCTGATTTTGCGCGCTAATTTACGTCCGAGGGATTCGAGAATATAGATCACTGGAATTTGCGTTGTAATATCGTAGACCCCGCCAATGCGCGTCTGCGGCACGTGCCAGGAGAGATTGAAATCAGCCAGTTTGGCCAGCCGCGAATGCTCATGGCTGGTAATCGACATTACCTTGCAATGATGCAGACTGAACTGGCTGGCAAAGCGCAGGATCTCTTCCGTCTCGCCAGAGACGGAAAGCACGATCGCCAGCGCGTTGCGGGCCATATCGTTGGTTACCGGAAAATAGGGGTCGTCAATATGGTTGCTGAATTTACCGACGTTGGAGAAGAAGCGTGCGCCATATTTCGCCAGCGCGCCGGAGGTGCCGGCGCCGACAAAAATAATACGTTCGGAGGCGAGAATAATATCGACGGCCTGCTCGAGTAATTCATCGAACTCGTCATTATTGACGCTTTTAAAAAAGCTCATTATTTCGCTGGCGCCGATATTTGCCTGTTGAGGCTCATTCTGCTCGAGATATAATTTAAAGCGCACGCGAAATTCAGAGTAGCCCTCGCACTGCAGTTTGCGGCAGAAGCGTAACACGGTGGTCGTGGAGACCCCGGCGGCCTCGGCCAGTTCGCGGATGGTCATGTACATCACTTTGTCACGATTTTTAATGACGTAGTGGTAGACCATCATCTCAAGATTATTGAGACTGGCGACAGCGGCGTGGGAGAACATACTCACAGGGCGAACTCACAATTCATAATGACCAGGACGGAATTATATCATGCAGGCCAATGACATTACCTTTTTTCAGCGTTTTCAGGACGACATCCTCGCCGGGCGCAAAACCATCACCATTCGCGATGCAGCGGAGTCGCACTTTAAGCCCGGCGATGTGCTGCGCGTTGGGCGCTATGAAGATGACGGCTATTTTTGCACCATCGCCGTGACCGCGACCTCGACGGTGACGCTCGATACGCTGACCGAACAGCATGCGCAACAGGAGAATATGACTCTCGGGCAGCTGCAGCAGGTCATCAGCGACATCTATCCTGGCGAGAGCCAGTTTTATGTCATTGAATTCAAAGCGCTTTAAGATAATCAGGAACAGCTGTGAGTTGAAATAAAAATGTAACTTTATGATTTTAAAGTATTTACAAATATACATCGTTTTATTTTAGCTAACAGGTGTTCACTGGAATTATTCTCAGTTACCCTAAGTGGGCAATGAAAGCGTTCTTGTTTTCACGGAGTCCAGTATGGTTCGCAAACCATTAATCACTCAGGGATATTCTCTGGCAGAGGAAGTTGCCAACAGCATCAGCCACGGGATCGGGCTGGTGTTCGGTATCGTCGGCCTTGTGTTGCTGCTGGTGCAGGCGGCGGATACAAACGCCAGCGCGACGGCGATCGCCAGCTACAGCCTGTACGGCGGCAGCATGATTATGCTGTTCCTCGCTTCCACGCTCTATCACGCGATCCCGCATCAGCGGGCGAAACAGTGGCTGAAGAAATTCGACCACTGCGCCATCTATTTGCTGATTGCCGGGACCTACACGCCGTTTTTGCTGGTGGGGTTGAATTCACCGCTGGCGAAGGGGCTGATGATCGTCATCTGGAGCCTGGCGCTGCTGGGGATCCTGTTTAAGCTGACCATCGCGCACCGCTTTAAAATTTTGTCGCTGGTGACCTATCTGACCATGGGGTGGCTGTCGCTTATCGTGGTCTATCAGCTGGCAGTGAAGCTGGCGGTGGGCGGGGTAACGCTGCTGGCGGTTGGCGGGGTGGTGTACTCGCTGGGGGTCATCTTCTACGTCTGCAAACGTATTCCTTATAACCACGCTATCTGGCACGGCTTCGTGCTCGGCGGCAGCGTGTGTCACTTCCTGGCGATTTATCTTTACATCGGCCAGTCCTGATAAACATCCCACGGTGGCACTGCGCTTACCGTGGCTACAAAATACTGCGGCCGGGTAGCCCGGCTAAGGCGCAAGCGCCGCAAGCCGGGAACTTTTCCTTAATTTTCTTCCAGCGAATACGGCAATGGTTTGATGCTCAGGCTGCCGGCATCGTCGCGTACACGGAACACGCTGTCCGGTTCCATGTCGTTATTCATCACTACCTGGACCATCAGGCTTCCGTCATCCAGCTGTACGGCTGCCAGCACCGTACCGGTGCGGCGCCAGTTGTCGCCCATCTTCAGCTCCAGGTCTTCCCCGGCTTCCGGCACCCGGCTGGCGGTCCCTGACAGCGTCCACAGCGCGCGCTTATTGGCGCCGCGGAATTTCGCCCTCGCGACCATTTCCTGGCCGGTGTAGCAGCCTTTTTTGAAGCTGATGCCGCCCAGCGCCTGTAGGTTGGTGGCCTGCGGAATGAACTGCCCGCTGTTGGCGCTGTCGATAACCGGCAGACCGGCTTCAATATTCAGCGCCAGCCACTGTTGGCTGTTGTTAAACTGCGCTTCGCCGCGCAACGCGTCGGTGACGCGGTTGGCGGTGTCGACATCGGTCACCAGCAGGAAGCGCTCGCCCGGGTGTTCAAACCACAGCAGGCTGGTGGCGCCCTCGCTGACCACCGGGGTGGCAGCGTCGGGCAAGGCGGCGAACAGCGGCGCCAGCGCGGCGCGCGCCTGGAAGCCGGCTACTCCCAGCAGAACCAGATCGTCGTTGGCGGCAATGGTGACTTTGGAGAAGACGGCATATTTTTTCAGCTCGGTCAGCTGCGCGTCGCGCAGGCTGCGGCGCTCAATCCACGCGAAGCCGCCCTCGCGACGGAATACGCGCAGGTTGCTCCACATCTTGCCTTTGGCATCACAGTGGGCGGCAAGCAGATGCTGGGCATCGGTGAGATGACTCACATCGGCGGTAATCTGCCCCTGCAGATATTTTTCGCTGTCCGGCCCGCTAATTGTCGCCAGCGCCCAGTCATCCAGGGTCATCAGCGTTAACGGCAGACGAGCGGAAGAGGAAGGCTGACGCGGAGGAAAAGGTGTAAAAGCCATAGTCATATCCTGAATCGCTTAACGCAGTGTGTGTGACCAATGGTAAAAGAGCTATAGTGCATTGCAAGTGCTTTCAACAGGCCATTTGTGCGCTGGCGTGAGACAGCCGCCTGACGCAGGGAATCAATAAACCCATCATTATTTTAAGGTTTTTATGGAAGGATGCTCGCATTCAGCGATATTCCTGTAAAGTTACGGCAGAAAACGGGTTAAACTAACCTATATTTTGCTGCTGGAAGGTCAACATGGACATTAACAATAAAGCACGTATCCACTGGGCATGCCGCCGCGGGATGCGCGAACTCGACATCTCCATCATGCCGTTCTTTGAGTATGAGTACGATACCCTCAGCGACGCTGACAAACAGCTGTTCATTCGCCTGCTGGAAAATGACGATCCGGATCTGTTCAACTGGCTGATGAACCACGGCAAACCGGCCGATGCGGAGCTGCAGCGGATGGTAACCTTAATTCAGACACGGAATCGGGAACGTGGTCCTGTGGCAATCTGATCTCCGTATCTCCTGGCGCGCGCAGTGGTTTTCCCTGCTGCTTCACGGCGTGGTGGCGGCCCTGGTGCTGTTGGTTCCCTGGCCGCTGAGCTATACCCCGATCTGGCTGCTGCTGCTGTCGCTGGTGGTCTTCGACTGCGTGCGCAGCCAGCGGCGGATCCATGCCCGTCGCGGGGAGATAAAACTGCTCACCGATTCCCGTCTTCGCTGGCAAAACGCCGAATGGGAAATCCTCGGGACGCCGTGGGTTATCAATAGCGGTATGCTGCTGCGTTTGCGCCATGTCGATACCCGGCGCGGACAGCATCTTTGGCTGGCGGCGGACAGCATGGACGCCGGAGAGTGGCGCGATCTGCGCCGGCTGGTGCTGCAAAAACCGGCGCAGGAGTAAGCCGCGTCAGGAAAAGTGTTCGGCCATTTCGCCGAGGATCTGCTCGCACCAGCTCTGGATGCGCTCGTCGCTCAGGTCGTACTGGTTGGTTTCATCCAGCGCCAGGCCAACGAACAGTTGGCCATCGGCGATCACCGGTTTCGGGCTGGTGAACTCATAGCCTTCGGTTGGCCAGTAGCCGACAAACTTCACGCCCTTGGTCGCCAGCTTGTCATGCAGCATGCCGAGCGCGTCAAGGAACCATTCGCCGTAGCCCAGCTGATCGCCCATGCCGTACAGCGCGACGATCTTTCCCTCGAGGTTCAGGGTGTCCAGCTGATCCCAGACCGCTTCCCAGTCTTCCTGAATTTCGCCGAAATCCCAGGTCGGGATGCCAAGGATCAGTACGTCGTACTGGCTCATCAGCGCGGGGGAGTCATCTTTCAGATTGTGCAGCGTCACCAGTTCGGGGCCGATGATATCGCGGATTTTCTCCGCGGCCATTTCGGTGTAGCAGGTACTGGAGCCGTAAAACAGACCTATATTCATCGCGTAAACATCTCGATTCTTGCCGTGAATGGCGGGCAGTGTACCAGAAAGGCGTCCTCTTAAGGCATAATGAGAGCGTTTAACGAACAAAGAGGCCGATGTGAAACAGGATCTGGCACTAATCGAACAGTTTCTCGATGCCCTTTGGCTGGAGCGCAACCTGGCGGAGAATACGCTCAGCGCCTACCGTCGCGATTTGACGATGTTAGTTGAGTGGCTGCACCATCGCGGCCTGTCGCTGGCAAGCGTTGGCAGCGACGATCTGCAGGCGCTGCTGGCTGAGCGGCAGTCCGGCGGCTACAAAGCCACCAGCACCGCGCGCCTGCTGAGCGCCGTGCGCCGTTTTTTCCAGCATCTGTACCGGGAAAAAATTCGCCCGGACGATCCCAGCGCGCTGCTGGCCTCGCCGAAGCTACCGCAGCGGCTGCCAAAAGATCTCAGTGAGGCGCAGGTTGAGCGCCTGCTGCAGGCGCCGCTGGTGGAGCAGCCGCTGGAATTGCGCGATAAAGCGATGCTGGAGGTGCTGTATGCCACCGGCCTGCGCGTCTCGGAGCTGGTGGGGCTGACGATGAGCGACATCAGCCTGCGGCAGGGCGTGCTGCGGGTGGTGGGAAAAGGCAACAAAGAGCGGCTGGTGCCGCTGGGGGAAGAGGCGGTACTGTGGGTGGAAAATTACCTCGAGTATGGTCGCCCCTGGCTGTTGAACGGCGTGGCGTCGGATGTCTTATTTCCCAGCCAGCGCGCCCAGCAGATGACGCGCCAGACCTTCTGGCATCGGATTAAACACTATGCCGTACTGGCGGGGATCGACAGCGAAAAGCTTTCCCCGCACGTGTTACGCCATGCGTTCGCCACGCATTTGCTCAATCATGGCGCCGATCTGCGCGTGGTGCAGATGCTGTTAGGACACAGCGATCTCTCCACCACGCAGATATACACCCACGTGGCGACCGAGCGTCTGCGACAACTTCATCAACAGCACCACCCGCGGGCGTGAGTGCTGAACAAAAGGACTGAGTATGAAAAAAGGTTTATTGATGTTCACCCTGCTGGCGGCCTCCCTTTCAGGAGCGGCGCACGCCGATAGCGCGGCAATTAAACAGTCGCTGGCGAAGCTGGGTGTGCAGAGCACCGATATTCAACCATCGCCGGTTTCCGGGATGAGCACGGTGTTGACCGACAGCGGCGTGCTGTACGTGACCGACGACGGCAAACATATCATCCAGGGGCCGATGTACGACGTGAGCGGCGCGCAGCCGGTCAATGTCACCAACCAGCTGCTGCTGGGTAAGCTGAACGCGCTGAGCAATGAGATGATTGTCTACAAAGCGCCGAAGGAGCAGCACGTCATCACCGTCTTCACCGATATTACCTGCGGCTACTGTCATAAACTGCACGAGCAGATGAGCGACTACAACGCGCTGGGGATCAGCGTGCGCTATCTGGCTTTCCCGCGCCAGGGTCTGCAAAGCCAGGCGGAGCAGGACATGAAGGCCATCTGGTGCGCGAAAGATCGCAACAAAGCGCTGGATGACGCCATGAATGGTAAAGGCGTGCAGCCGGCGAGCTGCAACGTAGATATCGCCAAACATTACACCCTCGGCGTGCAGATGGGCGTCAACGGCACCCCGGCGATGGTCCTCAGTAACGGCATGGTGCTGCCGGGCTATCAGGGGCCGAAAGAGCTGAAGGCGTTCCTCGATGAGCACAAAAAACAGACAAGCGGTAACTGATTCGCGTGAAACAACAGATACAACTACGCCGCCGCGAGGCGGTTGACGGCGTCGAGCTCCCCGCCGACCTGCCGCCGCTGCTGCAGCGGCTATATGCCAGCCGCGGGGTGCGCAGCGCGCAGGAGCTGGAGCGCAGCGTCAAAGGCATGCTCCCCTGGACGCAGCTCACCGGCGTTGAAAAAGCGGTCGAGATGCTGCATGACGCGTTCCAGAAAGGGTTGCACATCGTGGTGGTCGGCGATTTTGACGCCGACGGCGCCACCAGCACCGCGCTCAGCGTGTTGGCCCTGCGCGCGCTGGGTTACGGCAACGTCTCCTATCTGGTGCCGAACCGCTTTGAAGACGGCTACGGTTTAAGCCCGGAAGTGGTCGATCAGGCCCATGCTCGCGGCGCGCAGATGATCATGACCGTCGACAACGGGATCTCGTCCCATGCCGGCGTCGATCATGCCCATGCGCTGGGGATCCCGGTGCTGGTGACCGATCACCATCTGCCGGGCGAGACGCTGCCGGCGGCGGAAGCTATCGTTAATCCCAACCTGCGCGATTGCGACTTCCCGTCAAAATCACTGGCCGGGGTGGGGGTGGCGTTTTATCTGATGCTGGCGCTGCGCACTTTTCTGCGTGATAAAGGCTGGTTCGACGCTCGCGGCATCCCCGCGCCGAACCTTGCCGAGCTGCTGGATCTGGTGGCGCTTGGCACCGTCGCGGACGTCGTGCCGCTGGATGCTAACAACCGTATCCTCACCTGGCAGGGGTTAAGCCGCATTCGCGCCGGCAAATGTCGGCCCGGTATTAAGGCGCTGCTGGAAATTGCCAACCGCGATCCGCAAAAGCTGGCGGCCAGCGACCTCGGTTTCGCCCTCGGGCCGCGCCTGAACGCGGCGGGACGGCTGGACGACATGTCGGTCGGCGTCGCGCTGCTGCTGTGCGACAACATCGGCGAAGCGCGGGTGCTGGCCAACGAGCTCGATGCGCTTAATCAGGCGCGCAAAGAGATTGAGCAGGGGATGCAGGCGGAAGCGCTAACGCTCTGTCAGCAGCTGGAGCGCAGCGCCGATACCCTGCCCGGCGGGCTGGCGATGTACCATCCGCAATGGCATCAAGGGGTAGTCGGCATTCTCGCCTCGCGGATTAAGGAGCGCTTCCATCGCCCGGTTATCGCTTTTGCGCCTACCGGCGACGGCACGCTGAAAGGCTCCGGCCGTTCCATTCAGGGGTTGCATATGCGCGATGCGCTGGAGCGCCTTGATACGCTTTATCCCGGGCTAATCCTGAAGTTCGGCGGCCACGCGATGGCGGCGGGCTTATCGCTGGAGGAGGCGCGTTTTGAAGAGTTTCAACAGCGCTTCGGCGAGCTGGTGACCGAATGGCTGGATCCTGCGCTGTTGCAGGGCGAGGTGGTTTCCGATGGCCCGCTGGCGGCGGCGGAGATGAGCATGGAAGTGGCGCAGATGCTGCGCGACGCCGGGCCGTGGGGGCAGATGTTCCCGGAACCGCTGTTTGACGGTCGTTTTCGCCTGCTGCAGCAGCGGCTGGTGGGCGAGCGTCACCTGAAGGTGATGGTCGAACCGGTTGACGGCGGGCCGCTGCTGGACGGTATCGCCTTCAACGTTGATACTTCCATCTGGCCGGATAACGGCGTGCGTGAAGTCCAGTTAGCCTACAAGCTCGACATCAACGAGTTCCGCGGCAACCGTAGCCTGCAGCTGATCATCGATCACCTCTGGCCAAATTGACAACAGTGTAGGAATAAGGGCGCGAATCCGGTAGAATTCCGCTCTTATCACCGCATTTTGACAAATCCATTAAAAGAAACCGACCATGTTTGAAATAAATCCGGTAAAAAACCGCATTCAGGACCTCACGGAGCGCTCCGACGTTCTTAGGGGGTATCTTTGACTACGATGCCAAGAAAGAGCGTCTCGAAGAAGTAAACGCCGAGCTGGAACAGCCGGACGTGTGGAACGAACCCGAACGCGCCCAGGCGCTGGGTAAAGAGCGTTCTTCCCTGGAAGCCATCGTAGATACCCTGGATCAGATGTCCCAGGGGCTGGAAGACGTTGCCGGCCTGCTGGATCTGGCCGTGGAAGCGGACGACGAAGAGACCTTTAACGAAGCCGTCGCCGAGCTGGATACCCTGGAAGAGAAGCTGGCGCAGCTTGAGTTCCGCCGCATGTTCTCCGGCGAATACGACAGCGCCGATTGCTACCTTGACATTCAGGCCGGTTCCGGCGGCACCGAAGCCCAGGACTGGGCCAGCATGCTGATGCGCATGTACCTGCGCTGGGCGGAAGCGCGCGGCTTTAAGACCGAAATCATCGAAGAATCCGAAGGTGAAGTCGCGGGGATTAAATCCGTGACCATTAAGATCATTGGCGATTACGCCTACGGCTGGCTGCGTACGGAAACCGGCGTTCATCGTCTGGTGCGTAAGAGCCCGTTCGATTCCGGCGGCCGCCGTCATACCTCCTTCAGCTCCGCGTTCGTTTACCCGGAAGTGGAAGACGATATCGATATCGAAATTAACCCGGCCGACCTGCGCATTGACGTATACCGCGCCTCCGGCGCCGGTGGTCAGCACGTTAACCGTACGGAATCCGCGGTGCGTATTACCCATATCCCGACCGGGTTGGTGACGCAGTGCCAGAACGACCGTTCGCAGCACAAAAACAAAGACCAGGCCATGAAGCAGATGAAAGCAAAGCTTTATGAACTGGAGATGCAGAAGAAAAATGCCGAGAAGCAGGCGATGGAAGACAACAAGTCCGATATCGGCTGGGGCAGCCAGATCCGCTCTTACGTGTTGGATGACTCGCGTATTAAAGATCTGCGTACCGGGGTGGAAACCCGCAACACTCAGGCGGTGCTCGACGGCAGCCTGGACCAATTTATCGAAGCAAGTTTGAAAGCAGGGTTATGAGGAACCAACATGTCTGAACAACAAGCACAGGGCGCTGACGCGGCAATTGACCTTAATAATGAACTGAAAACCCGTCGCGAGAAGCTGGCTGCGCTGCGTGAGCAGGGCGTCGCATTCCCGAACGATTTCCGTCGTGACCATACCTCTGACCAACTGCACGCTGACTTCGATGGCAAAGAAAACGAAGAGCTGGAAGCGCTGAACGTTGAAGTGGCCGTTGCTGGCCGCATGATGACCCGTCGTATCATGGGTAAAGCGTCCTTCGTGACCCTGCAGGACGTAGGCGGCCGCATCCAGCTGTACGTTGCGCGTGACGACCTGGCGGAAGGCGTTTATAACGACCAGTTCAAAAAGTGGGACCTCGGCGACATCATCGCCGCCCGCGGTAAGTTGTTCAAGACCAAAACCGGTGAGCTCTCTATCCACTGCACCGAGCTGCGTCTGTTGACTAAAGCTCTGCGCCCGTTGCCGGACAAATTCCACGGCCTGCAGGATCAGGAAGCGCGTTACCGCCAGCGTTACCTGGACCTGATCTCCAACGATGAATCCCGCAAGACCTTCAAAGTGCGTTCGCAGATCCTGGCGGGCATCCGTCAGTTCATGGTTGGCCGCGGCTTTATGGAAGTAGAAACCCCGATGATGCAGGTGATCCCGGGCGGCGCTTCCGCGCGTCCGTTCATCACCCATCATAACGCGCTGGATCTGGACATGTACCTGCGTATCGCGCCGGAACTGTACCTCAAGCGTCTGGTGGTTGGCGGCTTCGAACGCGTCTTCGAGATCAACCGTAACTTCCGTAACGAAGGGATCTCCGTTCGTCATAACCCAGAGTTCACCATGATGGAACTCTACATGGCTTATGCGGATTACAAAGATCTGATCGAGCTGACCGAATCTCTGTTCCGCACCCTGGCGCAGGACATCCTCGGCAACACCGAAGTGCCTTACGGCGACCAGGTGTTCGACTTCGGCAAGCCGTTTGAAAAACTGACCATGCGCGAAGCGATCAAGAAATACCGTCCGGAAACCGAGATGGCGGATCTGGATAACTTCGATTCCGCGAAAGCGATCGCTGAGTCTATCGGCATCAAAGTGGAGAAGAGCTGGGGTCTGGGCCGTATCGTGACCGAGATCTTCGAAGAAGTGGCGGAAGCGCACCTGATCCAGCCGACCTTCATCACCGAATACCCGGCGGAAGTTTCTCCGCTGGCGCGCCGTAACGACGTCAACCCGGAAATCACCGACCGCTTTGAATTCTTCATTGGCGGCCGTGAGATCGGTAACGGCTTTAGCGAGCTGAACGACGCCGAAGACCAGGCGCAGCGCTTCCAGGATCAGGTTGATGCGAAAGCCGCAGGCGACGACGAAGCAATGTTCTATGACGAAGACTATGTCACCGCGCTGGAACACGGCCTGCCGCCGACCGCTGGTCTGGGTATCGGTATCGACCGTATGGTCATGCTGTTCACCAATAGCCACACCATCCGCGACGTTATTCTGTTCCCGGCGATGCGTCCGCAGAAATAATCGCCCTTCGCGAAAAGCAAAAAACCCGGCTTGCCGGGTTTTTTTATGTCTGATGTGAGGTCCTAAGGCTGGCGTAGCCTGGCTCAGCGCAGCGCAAGCCGGGGATCCCGGATGGCGGCGTAAACGCCTTATCCGGGCTACGCAATGGCGCAGAACCGTAGGCCTGTGCAAGCGTAGCGCCGCCAGGCATTAATGACAGGCACAGGGCTGCGCCTGGCCTGGAGAATAGTCAGCTTACCCGCGCAGACGCGCAACAAAGTCGGTCAGCGCCTGGCGGGCGTCCCGATTTTCCGCTTCCAGCACCATCCACGGGCTGAACGCCCACGGCGTGGCGGCCAGCGCGCTTAACATGGTTGTCAGGTCAACCCACTGATAGTCCATGACTTCATCGTCGTTAGGCTGCACTTCGCTTACCACGCGCGCGGCATATACCGGGCACACTTCGTTCTCAACGATACCGTTTGGGGCGACCGCCCGGTAGCGGAAGGCCGGGTGAACCGGCGCGATATCAGAGATCTCCACACCGAGTTCGAAGCGACAGCGGCGCGTGACGGCCTGCTCGAAGGTCTCGCCCTGCTGGGGGTGTCCGCAGACCGAGTTGGTCCATACCCCGGGCCAGGCTTTTTTGCCCAACGAACGGCGAGTGACCAGCAACTGACCCTGCTGGTTAAACAGCCAGCAGGAAAACGCGAGATGTAAAGGGGTATCAAACGTATGGGCGGCATACTTCTCCAGCATACCGGCAGGCTGATCCTGCTCATCCAGCAAAATGACGTGTTCCCCGGCCATGACGACTCCTGAAAATAAAAAATGACCCGGCACAAACCCGCCGGGTCATGTACTCAGGCCACTAGGGTAGCCCATAAATGGGAGAAAGGCATTACCAAAACAAGCCCTGGAGGCAGCTCTGTGAACGGCAACGCGCAATAGTGAGGAGAGGCCGCCGCGCCGCGTGGCGCAAATATGAATTTCTGCCTGCCGCAGACCGCGCGCTAGGGACGGGGGATAATGGTTTCGCCATCAGGGATGACGCCCTGCGCCGCGGACTGGTATGATATTCGCCCTGATTGCGAGGTAAGTGGTTGTGTTAAGTGCAGGATGCCTGATGATGAAACGCTTTTATATGACACTGATGCTGGCGGCAAGCCTGGTGCTGGCCGGCTGCTCCAGCACCTCCGATTCCGGTGGCACCTACACCGTTAAACGCGGCGATACCCTGTACGGCATCTCCCGCACCACCGGCACCAGCGTTCGCGATCTGGCCCGCCTGAATAACATCTCCCCGCCTTACACCATTGAGGTGGGGCAGAAGCTGAAGCTTAACGGCAGCAGTTCAACGAAGACAACGAAGAAAAAATCTTCCTCTACGCGCACCGCGGCGGTCACGCCTTCGTCCGCGGTACCTCAGTCCTCCTGGCCGCCGGTGGGACAGCGCTGCTGGCGCTGGCCGACCAGCGGCAAAGTGGTCCTGCCTTATTCCACCGCCGATGGCGGCAATAAAGGCATTGATATCGCCGGAACCCGCGGCCAGCCGGTGTATGCCGCCGGGGCGGGCAAGGTGGTCTACGTCGGCAATCAGCTGCGCGGCTATGGCAATCTGATCATGATTAAGCACAGCGAGGATTACATCACCGCCTATGCCCACAACGATAAGCTAATGGTGAATAATGGCCAGAGCGTGAAGGCCGGCCAGCAAATTGCCACCATGGGCAGTACGGATGCCGACTCAGTGCGGCTGCATTTCCAGATCCGCTACCGGGCGACAGCCATCGATCCGCTGCGTTACCTGCCGCCGCAGGGAAGTAAACCTAAGTGCTAAAAGGTTATTTTATCGCCAGTCAGCATCCGGCAGGCTTGTCACAGGGTGCGTAAGGGCTATAATGCTTCTCGCACCTCTTCGCGGGCGTAGTTCAATGGTAGAACGAGAGCTTCCCAAGCTCTATACGAGGGTTCGATTCCCTTCGCCCGCTCCAAATTCAAGTCTCCTGAAGTCTACCAAACTCAATTTTCCCTTGATAAATCAGCGGTTATAGCATTCTGTTAGTCTATTGAACTCAATTGTACTCCCCCAGGGTCAAGCTCAATGTGGGGGTATGGATGGGGGTATAATTGTACCCCCTGCTGAGAGGTACCCCCAATGAAGCTGACAGCTCGTCAGGTTGAAACTGCAAAACCTAAAGAGAAGCCCTACAAACTGGCTGATGGTGGTGGTCTTTACCTGCTGGTTAATCCCAATGGCAAAAAATACTGGCGTCTCAAGTACCGTTCACTAGGTAAAGAGAAACTGCTCGCTATTGGCGTTTACCCCGATGTTTCTTTAGCTGAAGCCAGAAGCAAGCGAGAGGATGCTAAAAGGACATTAGCGGCTGGCAACGATCCTTCTCTTGAACGGAAAATTGAGAAACTAAGTCGTCAACAAGACGCAGAAAACTCTTTTGAGGCTATCACGCGGGAGTGGTATCAGCGTCGCTATGACCGCTGGTCTGTCTCCTACCGCGAAGAGATGCTGAGAACCTTTGAAAAGGATGTGTTCCCTTATATCGGTCACCGGCCAATCAAAGATATCAAGCCGATGGAGTTGCTTGCAGTTCTTTCAAAGATAGAAGCAAGAGGGGCAACTGAGAAGGTCCGTAAGGTTCGCCAGCGCTGTGGAGAAGTCTGGAAGTATGCTGTTGTGACTGGCAGGGCCGAGTACAATCCAGCACCAGATCTAGCCAGCGCCGTGACTCCTCATGAGAAAGAGCACTATGCTTTTTTAACCCAGGATGAATTGCCAGAGTTTCTTCGGACTCTGAACACCTATGCCGGTAGTGTGCTTGTTAAGATTGCGATGCAATTACTTATTCTGACAGGAGTAAGGCCTGGGGAGTTGAGGCAAGCGGAGTGGCAGGAATTTGATTTTGAGCGGAAGGTTTGGAACGTGCCAGCAGAGCGAATGAAAATGCGCCGACCTCATCTGGTTCCGTTATCAAGCCAGGCAATTGACCTGCTTAATCAGCTTAAACCCATGACTGGAGCAGGAGCGTTGCTGTTCCCAGGACGTAATAATCCTAAGAAACCAATGAGTGATATGGCATTAACTGTGTTGGTAAGGCGTATCGGCTATGCCGGGCGCGTTACAGGGCATGGATTCCGCCACACGATGAGTACCATTTTGCATGAGCAGGGATTCAACTCTGCCTGGATTGAGTTACAACTGGCTCACGTCGATAAGAACTCAATTCGTGGAACGTATAACCATGCTCAATATCTGGAGGGGAGGAAGGAGATGATGCAGTGGTATGGGGATTATGTCGAAGCGTGTTTAACTAAGTTTGTATAAGTCTGAGAATAGGGAAAACGAGTTTTTGATGTCTTTCCTTTTTCCAAGGTCATTATTGTTCATGGCTGTATAAAAAAACAGTATATTAAACAGTGCATTAGATCACTAAATATGATTCTATAATTTTATTTTTTTTGATTTTCGTGATACATATCGCCTTAAATTGTTTCATTTGCATCCACTAAATCAGCTGGATAACAATTGGAATTTTTAGCTATTGTAGGAGAATGAGGTGGCTAAAAATAAAGCGGTAAATGCTGGGGTAGATGCCTTAACTGGTTTCGAGTTTCAAAGAAACTGTGCATTATATCTTTTGTTAGATAATTTTAATTCTTTCATTGACAAAAACTTCTTTATTTGTATTGAACATCATGATGATTTTCTTTTTTGCTATAAAACTGACTGTTTAGCTTATATTAACGAGATATATGCCTACCAAGCAAAAAAACTTAGCGGAAAAATATGGACTATCGATGCTAGATTTTCTGAGATGATATCTAAAATTCTATTAGTTGGGGATAATCTTAAAAATGATTCTTTCGAAAAAAGTGAGGATTATAGGCATCAGTTAACATTTATATCAAATACAGAAATAGAGTTAAAATACTCGCCTCTGAAGAAGTTAAAAGCTGAAGGTGCTACTGAGCAGATAGTAAAGATAAATGAGCAAAACTCCACCTGTGTTTATAATGATTTACATGAAAGTATTAAAGTTAAAATCGAAAATAGAATAACAGAAGTTTGCAATGAAGAATCTTCGGTTTTTCATCGGCAAGAGTTAGATAACTTACATATTCAGTGGGTCGATTTCCCAAGAACTGCTGCGAAACAAAAAGAATCTCTTATTGGACTCATGGTTAGAAAATTCCCTCATATAGCTGATCCGAAAGCAGCTATTGATGTAATACTTACTCTATTTAGGGATGTAGAGACTGTATATAACCAAGGGCAGGAAATATGCCTGCTTGATCCAACAAAAAGGGTTGAAGGCGAAGATATAAAAAAAGTCATGAATATTATTGATTCACAGCAAAAGGCATTCGACTATTGGCGTGCCGAAGCAAAGCAATTCTCAATGAAATTTAGAATACCACTTAGCATACAGAAAAATCATGAAAACTATATACTTAACTCTTTTGAACTACTCAAGGATATGAGTAATTACGATTATCAAATTATTAAAGACTTTGTTAGAAATAATGATTACACAACTCAATATATTTCTCTGCAAGATGCATTAACTGCATATGTTGATAATATTAGAAAATCTCATTCTATAAACCTGGATAATATTGATACATTTTTTGCAGTTCTGTGTTCTTACGTTGAGTGCTACGATTAAGGTATACCATGAAGACAATTATAAAGTTTGATAGATTGTTCGTTGTCTCTGAAAGTCATAATTTATATTTCGACCAAAAGTTTTCAAATAAAATAAACATAATAAGTGGGTGTAATACCTCGGGTAAAAGTACTTTAATACAGAGCATTTTATTTACCTTTGGAATTAATGATGTTAAAGATGGTTTGAGCGAAATTATTCGATACAAACCTACGTTCAGATTGGATTTCAGCATCACTAAAGGAGGTGTAGATAAAAAATATATAATAGTAAGAGAGCTCGGTAGCATATATTTAAAAGAGGATGGGGGGGATCTTTTTAGTTTTCATGGTATTGACTCTGATGGTCGAGTTGAACATGTGAAACTTAAGGAAATGTTATCTCAATTATTTGATTTTAATATGCTTTTAGAACAGAAGGGGGAGCTAAAAAAAGCATCGATAGAATGTATGTTCCTGCCTTACTATATTTCTCAATCTGTAGGGTGGGTTTATTTAAGAGAGTCATTCTCTAACCTTGGTTTTTATAAGGACTTTAAAGACACGTATCTTGATTATTATCTTGGCATAGAAAATTCTTTTGATAAAGAATATTTTTATAAGTTAACAAAAGAGCGGGCGCAACTTCAGTCGAAGATCTCCTCATTGAGTAAATATAGCACTGAGCCTCACTTTGTTGTTTCTAAATTACTGGATGAAGAATTCGGCGATGAGGCACAGAAGTATATTGATGGTTATATAAATTTAGTTGCATCATTAGACGAAGAACGTGATGTATATACGAGTTTGTGTAATAAATTATCCTTGACTAAAAATCATGTCAAGATCCTAAGAAGAACTAAAAGAAATATCAAAAACCAAAACTATAACAATATTGACCGTTGTCCTGCATGTACGCAAATACTTCCTTATTCCCTAGAGGGGTTATATGGTTATTATCAAAACATCAATGATACTGATAAACTATCAGAGCAAATAAATAATAAAATACAAAAGATACAGTCTGATATTAATAGTTCACTTGCGAAGATTAAAAAGTTAGAAATTGATATATCTTCAAACTATTCATATTTTCTTGAGAAAAAATCACAAAATATATCTGTTAATACATGGATCGATAATAAAGCAAACATACGTCTGTTAAGCAATATTCATGAAGAGATAGAAGAACATACAAAAAGGTCTGATGAAATTAAAGGGTTGATTGATGGGATGGGAGAGGAGCAGTCTCTTTTTGTCGAGCGGTTTAACAAAGAAAAAGATTTCAAGGGGATATTTAAAAAATATCTTAATGACATGCAGTTATTCAATGTAACAGAACCTAGATATACAGATCTTTATAAAATAAACTCGTTCCCTTTTCAAGGCGTTGAGCTTCACAAAACTGTAATGTCATATCATTTTGCATTAAATTCTTTAATAAGAGAAACAGACAATATACATCGACTTCCATTTATGCTTGATGCGATTCTAAAAGAAGATATCGACGACAGAAATTTTGATCTCATACTTTCGTTTGTTGGAAGAAATCTTCCGACAGATACTCAATCATTTATATCGATATCTGAGTATTCTGAAGATAACCTCTTGAAAGATGGTAAAGATGTAAATGCATTCCGAAGAGCCAAGGTGAAAGATATTAAGAATCGATACTTTCCTGATGGTACGAATTTATTCTTTATTGGTGATGGGAAGCATGAGAGAGCATTTTTATCAAAACCTTTGGATTTAAACCTCGATATTTTTGTCGATACTTGTCGGCTTACTGAATGATTCCTTTAGTTAATAGCGAACGCACAAGTTTGTGCGTTCGCTATTTATTCTATATATTTGTTTTACCGTATATGATCTTGCAAGTAATCTTTAGCCGAGTATCATAGAGCCAGATAGGTAGGGGAACGACTATGATTTTTACAGCATTACAACTCTTCAAAAACCTCTCCGATGAAACCCGCCTAGGCATTGTGTTGCTGCTCAGAGAGATGGGAGAGCTGTGCGTGTGTGATCTCTGTACAGCGCTGGATCAGTCACAGCCCAAGATCTCACGCCATCTGGCGATGCTCAGGGAGAGTGGTCTATTACTGGATCGCAAACAGGGCAAGTGGGTTCACTACCGTTTATCCCCGCATATTCCTTCCTGGGCCGCTCAGGTGATTGAGCAGGCTTGGTTAAGCCAACAGGACGACATACAGGCCATCGCCCGTAAGCTAGCATCGGCAAACTGCTCTGGTAGCGGTAAGGCTGTTTGCATCTAAAAAATTTGCCTGAACATATATGTTTTTTCAAATGTTAGGTATTCAGAAGGAGGACCTTAACGATGTTTGACCCGGCAATGTGCTACTGTACCTGCGTATGTGGCTCAGATGTCGATCAGGTTCTGGTTGATTTTTCTGCAGATGTGCAGTGGCTGAAAGGACGTGTCGTACAGGTTGAGCGTTACAACCTGGCGCAGCAGCCCATGAGCTTTATTCAGAATGAGAAAGCGAAAGCATTACTCGAAGCATCTCGAGCAGAAGGGCTTCGGCTACTGCTGTTGGGCGGCGAAACGGTGATGGCAGGGCGGTATCCAAAACGCGCTGAGCTGGCTCGCTGGTTCGGCATTCTGCTGGAGAAAGTGGGATTAGCTCCCACCAACTGCTGTGGTGGCAATACTTCCTGTTGCTGAGTATGTCAGGAGGACATATGAAATTCTTACAGAATATCCCGCATTACCTGTTTTTTATCGGTAAGGGAGGTGTAGGAAAAACTTCTATTGCCTGCGAGACCTGAGACCGAGATTGTCAGAAAAAGATAATTAAACTGATTAAAGTTCACATTAGTATTGAAACTATAATTATCAAAAAAAAGGCAAACAAAAACCATCCTATAGCCTCACCAACCCAGTACTTGGACGCTTTTATTCTATAACGTCCCATGTTAACAAGCTGCGTTGTGCTTTGCTTTCTGGAAAAAAACATCTTTAATGAAAGAATGCCTTTAACTACTATCGCTGAAATAATTAGAGAAATAAAGAATAAAAAATTTATGTTGTTCATGCTGTTCCCTTTTTTATATTCTGGATAAATATAACTGGATATATCCAGAGCATTAGCAGAAATGGTTAATGCAGATAGAATTAAAACGTGTGTAAAATAGTTAACCTTTTCAAGTTATACCTGGCTGTCTCATCGACGGGATCATGTCAGAAAACAAATAAATGTCCAGAATTACGTTACGGTAATGTTATAAAGCAAAGTTTTAGTCACAATCTGTTGATGTGTATCAACGTGTTTCGAATACATTCCTTATAGTGTTTGTTTACGTGTCAATTAGGTAATTCAGTCCACAAAAATAACCTTACAATACAACATGATGAAATGTATTAATGACTGTGTGGCATGAGACTTGCTTTTATAAAAGGCTAAACAATATGATCATCTGCATGATAAGGCCAAAATAAAGCAAGTTACTCGTATCAGGATTTTTGCATAATTCCTGTTATTCACCAGTGATATTGCAGGCCAAAGGAAAAGAGGTTCACATGAAACTGCAACTTGCACTGGACGGACTGGGATTGTCAGAATCCCTTATTCTTCTTGATAAAGTAAAAGATTCAATCGATATCATTGAAATTGGCACCTCTTTCATTATTCGTGAGGGGCTTAGGGCAGTTTCCGAGATAAAGAGATGTTTTCCACACTTCGAAATTCTGGCAGACCTAAAAATCATGGATGACGGTTATTTCAAAGCGGGAAAAGCGTATCGCGCCGGCGCTGATTATGTCACGGTACTCGGTGTCACCGATCCGCTGACGATCAAAGGCTGCCTTGACATTGCGGGTCAATTAGGGAAAAAAGTGGTGGCAAATCTGATGTGTGTTAACGACCTGCCGACACGTATCACAGAACTTGAAAATATGGGAGTTCATGTCCTGTCCGTTCATACCGGTGTTGATCAACAGGCCGTAGGTCGGGAGCCAATAGAAGATTTACAGTTGTTGGTCGCCCACACGAAGAGGGCTGAGATTGCTGTCGCGGGAGGGATCAACAGTCGTCGCGTCTGGAAGTACATTGATCTGCGTCCGGAAATCATCATTGTCGGCGCAGGTCTGATTCATCACCCGGCCCCCGCAGACGAAGCGGCAGCCATCAAACAACAAATGCGTGAAGCCCGTTAAGCACTCTCACATTAGGGCCGTAATGAAAACGGCCTGTTCGCTCAGACTTACTTCCTGCATAACTCTATCTTCAGTCAACATTCGCGGGGGAGGTGGTTCGGACATGAATGCATTACTGGCCATTTAAGGCCGGATCAGGTTTCCCCTGAGAAATAAATCTACGCTATTCTGACCTGGCGTTTTTCGTCAGGAGCCAGCGCACCTAAGCCTCATCCGATAAACAAGTAAAAGGATCCGGGTTTTATGAAAAGAATTGCCATCGACATGGATGAAGTTATCGCCGATTTCAACTGCAAGTTTATTGCTTCCTTTAATGCCCGTTTCTGTGAAAACATTACGGTCACCGATCTGGCCGGCAAAACGGTTGAGGAGTTCCGTCCACAACTGCTGGCGGAGATGCGGGCAATGATTTGTGAGGACGGTTTTTTCCGCGATATGCCGGTGATCCCGGACAGTCAGAGGGTGGTGGAAGCTCTGCATAACAGGTACGAAATCTTTATTACCAGTGCCGCCATGGACTGGCCGGGTTCTTTTAATGCCAAGTATCACTGGCTCCAGGAAAATTTCCCCTTCATCAGCCCTAAAAACGTGGTGTTTTGTGGCAACAAGAGCATTGTTCATGCTGATTACCTGATCGATGACACACCGCGACATTTTCTAACCTTCCAGGGAGAAGGGATCCTGTTTTCTGCCCCCCATAACCTTGATACGGAAGGATACCGGAGGGTTAATAGCTGGCAGGATGTGGAAACGCTCTTCCTCTCATGAACGTCAGTGGGCCCGGTTCTCGGGCCCTCTCATTACCAGGCCTTATGCAGCAGACTGAGCAGCTGCGACTGACTTAGTTTCGCCGGATTGGCGCGAATGGATGAGGCATTGAGTGCCGCTTCTGCTGCCGCCTCAAGTGCCTCATAAGGTACACCGAGTTCCCTGAGGGTACCCAGTCCGTGGCGATGGCTCCAGTCCGCAAGGGCTGTGAAAGCCTGTGTGGTAGGGACACTAAAGCTGAGCGCCAGGGCGTCACGAATTTCTTCGAGGCGGCTAAGGCTTTCTTCTGACGCGACATTTTCCAGATTCAATTCCAGGCCATAGGGCAGCAGCGTACCGCATAGCGCTCCGTGGGGAGCATCACATAACCCCCCGAGCGGACCGGCCAGACCGTGGATCACTCCCAGCCCGGCGTTAGCCAGTGCCAGACCTGAAGTGGTCAACAAAAACTGGCCACCGCGTTAGAGTTTTTCCAGTATCGGTTTT
>OFCM01000121.1_pt1 | contig 56197 bp, 53 predicted proteins | sample 1520841 | NCBI WGS metagenome assembly OFCM01 (sample SAMEA2699037, study PRJEB24076) | metagenome | biome: Human gut stool | place: Spain | collected 2012-11-21 | reverse complement strand
TATGTATCTTTATTATAGTTTGACCATAAATAAATGTTTTCAAGTAAGGAACCGGGGAGAAGAATGGGTTCTTGCTCAGTTGTAGCAATCGAATTTCTGCGCAAAAACTCAAAATCAATATCGTTATAATAAAAGCCATTAATTTTCAATACATTAGGGGGGAGTTCTTTATTATATAATCCAAGAATTGTATTAAGAATTGTTGTCTTGCCAACACCATTAGGACCTGTGATTCCATATGCATTACCCATTTTTAGTGTGAGCTCAGGAATATGAATTTCGGTATGAGAATTTGGATATTGAAAAACAAATTTTGAAATATGTATTTTTTGAATTTGATTGATTTTTTTTGTGCCGTTGCATTCAGGCGCTTGTTTTAGAATTTCAAAAATACGTGTATATGAAACCATCGTTTCTTGATATGATTTTCCAAAATTGAAAAAGTAACGACTTATGGACATACAAAAACTAAAGTAGCTAAGGAAAATAGTCAATTGACCAACTGTGAACTCATTGGAGAAAATAAGGATAGCGCCCATAATATATACGATACTTTGGGCTAGAAGAGAAACGAATGTATCAATTCCTGAAAATACATATTGGAATTTTTGGTTGTGTAAAGTTACTTCAGATAGCTCTTTATATGGCTGGTCCAATCGTTCTAAAAAAGATGAAGTAATTCCGGAAGTTTTGATGAATTTGATGAATTGCAGTTGATCAAAAAGATTACTGAAATATTTTGCCTGACATTCTCGAAGAGAAAAATTAATTGAATATAATTTCCTACGGAGCAGTAGATAAAGAATCGAATAAAATATTATAATTCCTAAAAGAACGAAAGCTATATAAGCGTTTAACATGAAACAAAGAATTATTAAGGTGGGTAAGAGAACAATGTTACTGATTGTGGTTGAGAAAACTTCGAGACAATAAAGAAGAAGAGTGTTGACATCACCGTTAATTTGCTGATTAAGATAAGTTAAATCTTTGTCATAGGTGTAAAATATTGGAAGGCTTTGAATATGACGAATAACGTCAGTATTGAATAAAAAGCTGGTCTTGAGTTGAATTTTCACATTAATCCGATTAATAATATAATTAATCAAAAGTGAAAAAAAGGATAGTAAAAAAAGTATAATACAATATGTCAATATAAATAAGATGCTTTCAGACTTAATCAATTCATCTATGAATGTCCCTGTATAAAAGGGAAGAAGAATACTTACAAATGAGCTTAGAATCGAAAGAATTGCATATATTGAAATGAGAAATTTACAAGTGGAAAGATATTTTTTGCACATTTTATATATTGACATAATATTAAAACTCCAATGGTATCAAACCAAGGCCATTACATTAAATGGCCTTGGTTTGATAGCTCTATTAGGTTGGACTTGAAAACTTACAAGGTATCAATAGCACGCAATGACAGCTAGATGGGACTAAAGATATTGATTGGTGAACGGCCTCCGAGCCCACAAGAACCTTCAACACCACATAAACGAACGCAGCGTGCGGCACAAAAATCTACACATTCAAGGGCACAGTCTTTTTCGCAGTAAAGCGTACATTGCTCTCCGCACTTAGGAAAACATAAAGGCGTAATTGAATTCTCAGGTAGAATAAGATAATTCATAACGGTAACTCCTTTCAGATAGCGCCAACCTAAAAGATATTTAAAATGTCTTGAAAGCCTTTAATGTTTTAATTTGACGGAATGAAAAAGTTAAAATGAATTAGCTTTAAATGGAACAGTACGCCCACCAAGATGACATCCGGTATATGTACCACAAAAATTATTACAGAGAGATACACACTGTTTTGTACAATCACTACCGCAGTAATCAAAACAAGCATTCCCACACAATATGCTTCCACTTCCATAACACGTACATCCTAATAGTGATTGTGGAGACTGTAAAGAAGAAAGTAAATAGAACATTGTATCACCCTCATATAGTCAAGTGTTTTTTCTATCAAAAATAAAGGCTTTTTAGATCTATACCAGATACTAAATGCATAATCATAAAATTAGTTACCCATTTAATGCTGTGGAGTGGGAGAAATCCCTTCATCTATAAAAAAATATGATATGTATCAGGATGGACTCTTCCACCAGATCCACAAGCAAGAAAATAGCATTGAGTTTTGCATGAGCAATATTCGATACATACCGAGGGACAATAAATAGCACCGCCGTCACACATACATGAATATCCTCCGCCAGAGAGCGGACATGTGGTATTAGTTTTGATAACGTTCGAAAGAAGTAGTAGGTAGTTCATATTAATTCCTCATCTGAATTTTTTTGACGTTCATTAAGAAGTTGTTGTGCCGCAAACTTGATGTTATGTTCTAGAATAGAACGATATACATAACAATTATCAGGACTTTGTTTCTGCCGAAAATATGGACATCCGCCCATGCAAATTGGAAGAAATTTGCATTTGCGACATTTAGAATCTTGGGTGGGATCAAAAAGAAGATATTGATACATAATATCTCTATAAGCCTTAATCGAAGAATCAGTGAGGCTACCGACAACACGATTAGGGTGACCAATATCATTCCAGCATTTGTATAATGCACCAGTTGGCCCTACAACAAAAGAGTTAAGACAATCGGCACCGCAAAAATTGTTACGGGGTATTGGATAACGAGAACTCCAGTTGCTTTTCGTCACATCAGACGAGATGAACTCAAAATCATTTTTTGCAAACTCTTGCGCCGAAAGGCACAAGTGATCCGAACTGCCATTCTCATTAGTAACCTTTCCAAGATAAGGTGTTACTTTATCTCCGATTCCTTTATCCTTCAGTATTTGTGCGATTTCAGCACCAGCATCGAGATTAGTACGGTCAATATTAACTCTTAAAGAAACTTTGGGAAGAATATCGTAGCATGTAATAATATTTTGTAATATAGTATTAAATGTAGGAGAACCATCGGCGAGATATCGTCTGGAATCGTGAACGCTAGGATTGCCATCAAGTGTGATTTGATAAAACTGAACCTTGAACTTATTTAGCAAAGACACAGTTTCGCGTGTTAGGAGGTAGCCATTGGTGATAATACCGGCACTGTAATCGAGCCCATTATCAATACAGTATTCAATAAGATTTGCTGAAATATATTCAATTACATCCAGTGCAAGCGTTGGTTCACCACCATACCATGTGACACCTAACGATTTCGAAGTCCCTATTTTTTGCTTGATGAATTGTATAACGGCGTCTTGCACATCTTGCGTCATAGAGCAGTCAGTTAATACATCTTTTTCATAGCAATATGGGCAGCGAAAATTACAATTTGAAGTAGGAGCAATAGTAATGCCGAATCCATTAGAAGAAAATCGACCGGAAAATAGGCGTAATTTTAATTCTTGTAATTCATCTACGCTATCCGCGTGAATAAAACTTCCACGTTGTAAATCAGATATGAGGTCTGGATCACTATTATCTATACCATGTAGTTGCCAGTACTTAACAGTTTCCCATTTTTCGGATTCTATCAAGGCTAGAGCACCCGAAAATGCGTTATAAAGAAGAATTTGTTTTGTCGCTTCATGAGGAAAGTTGAACATGTATTTTGTAAACTTCATAAATCTATCACTCCTCGATTGTTACAAAATAGTATTGATGAATAGAACGCAAAAGTAAATTTGAAATGATGAGTTCTAGCAAATAGTATGTCTTACATATAGTGCCTCCCCCGTTGTAAATCAGCTGGCTTTCAAGTTATCTCTTAAACGTCCTAAAGAAATACTTTATATAAGATTAGTTAACTATGGTTTTCCGTTAGATTTAAAAGAAATGATTATAGCAAAAAGCGTTTTATAAAATGGTATTTATTTTGGTAAATCCATGATAACATAGATGTGAAGAGAGAGGTTTTGTTATGTAGAAAAGGTGTTTTTTTATGTAGATATAGTACATAGATCAGAATTCAAGTCCCATATGTGTTGCCGAATCTTTTGAGCAACCTTGTCGCAGAAAAGCCACACTTGTATGAAAGAACAGTGTTAGGTGGCACCTTGTCAGGAAATTAGAGACGCCCAACCATACTAAAATAGAACTTTTGTGTATTGTATTTAAAGCTCTGATTGGTAAACTGACCAGCAGAGCCCAGATTAATCTTCCCAAGGTATGAAAAGCGTACCACCGGCAAAGTCCATCTGTATCACATCCCTAGGGTTGTGCTGGATACGAATAGATTGCCTTTGCAATGCACTATCAACACACTGGTATCGTTTGCTAAACTGGATATTTTGCAAGCCGTGTGGCGCATCGTCGTGCAATATCCCTCCTACAGTAGAGTTTAGGGCCATGCTCGGTAAGAACAGTTTGCGATGGAGCTGTGAATAGTCGGGTTCGCTGTATTATCTGGTCACTTTGTATTTGTCTGTAAAGAAAAGCTACTCCAGATTAGCATTAGTGATGTTGTCGGTACGCCGTGCTCCTTTGCTGTCTACATTGTATCCTGCACGTTGCATGTCTAGAAGTGATCAATGGTTTGCTAGAGTTGCTTGTCCGATATCCGTTTCCGATGCGGCCATTTCAGACCGCAGTTCGCCGCCCGCTGCAGGGGGGAATCACGGAGTTCCGGGCACACAGACGGCTTGCAGTAATCTCGATCTTGTTGATTCTCAGGCTATGAAGCCTGAGAATCTTGCGGTAATTGGTCATATAGGTGACCTCCTCGTAGATATTGACACCACAAAATGTGATGTGCATCTACATTTTACCGCTGTGCTCAATGACAGCGGTGAGCCTGCTCAATCCTGTCGGGACAGTTGCTCCATTTCAGCGGTCACGGCACGGTATGCAATCTCACGCGGAGTACTCACATATGGTTACGAAAAAATTGTCACTAATACAATAGAGCTTAAGTGCGGCTATATCCACTATGGAAATAAATAAGATGATTCGATTTCGCACTAAGCACAAAACCTCTGTTTCCCAGAGAAACAGAGGTTTTGTTGAGACATTAATAATGAGGGGGCCCACGTCCAATTTTAGGAGGGGGAAGTACGACCTATTGTGGAGAACGGCTCCTCTTACACAGGGAATAATAGAGAGTAATAAGGGCAGTAAACAAGATGACTGCCAACTGCGGTTGTGCGAATCTCCAGAGAAACCTCTCTAAATTGGACTCAAGGCGAGTTCCCATGTATAGGACATCTATCCCCAATAGGCTTGGATGCAAACACAAAAACATTATAACCAATCCCCAAAATGCTGACAAAAGGATTGTAGTTTTTATATGTGTTTGGTATTTGAGTAAAATAAATCCCCAAAAACATACAAAAAGATATATTAAAACATTGAAAAGAAATAATGTTATTGTGCCCCAATTATTCGAGAAAAGGTCAAATAAGAATTCTTGAATAGTAGGGAATCCTCCTGGATTTGGAGTATTCCAGATATGAAAAAATGTTGCTCCAATCCATCCAAATGGGCAGATAGCAAGGAAGATATAGACAAATCGTAATGCGGTGATTCTGGAATTGCGCTGTTGCCTATTTGCTGAAAAATCAAGAAAAGCTGAGATGCGAAGATTTGTCGAATATGAACAAGATTTCTTGTTCATTCGGCGGTCACCTTTATCCAGGAATCATGATCGCTCCAATTGGCTTTGACACGAACGTCATAAAGCCACTTTTTGGGAACAATAAATTGAACTGCATACCCAGGGTCAACTGCTTGGTCAACACCGCCGCCATCGACGCTGAATGTTAATGCACCAGTTCCTTTATTGTAACAGTTAACGGCATCTTTAAACATACCTTGAACTTCTTGGACAGAGAGGATAGTGCTCCAATTAGAGGCTGAAACCCATGTTGAAGAATTGTACAAAACTCGTGCGGCTCTCGTTTGATACCCTGGAATTTCTCCGTTTTCATCGAGTTTATACACTCGAATAATACCAGTGTTTCCCTCGTCGTCAGTGACGATTCGCTCAGAAATAAGGCCTGGTGACGGTTCTCTAGCGTCGGCAGCAAAAGCTGGCACTGCGAATACCGCAACAATAAAAAGCATAGCAAAAAAAGAAGCAATTAGTCGTTTCATGTGAAAAACTCCTTTAGCTGATTGTGAAACTCGAAAAGTGCAGCAATCATGCGGCTTCTGAGCTTCGGATATATCGGCCGTCCATCCAGTTTTGTGGTATAATTACAAGAGGCAAAGCTCCAAAGACACGCGCAAAACCGGAGGAAAGTCATGCGAAATAAATATGTGAATATGTGAAGATGTCACTTTTGGACATCTACCATGATGTCTCTGTTGGCTCTGAGGAAGATAAGCCAAAGCTGTTCCGTATGCTGGACGAACATATTGACTGAGACGCAATCATCACGGTGCGGTTCTAGGTGATGTTCTACCAGCGGATAGGGTATCTCTGCGAGTATCCGATCGAAGAGATTTATAAAGAGTATTCTGTTGCAAAAAATTTTTGGATATACCGACAACAGCCTAGTCCTCGACACACTTCGCCACAACAGGAAACGGCGCGATTTCAGTAGCTTTAGCAAGGTGCTCGACACCGCCAAGCCCATAGAGCTTAAGCAGGATTTCCTGCCATATATCGCCGAAATGTTCGAGTGGCTGGCAGACATCACGGAACCCATCTACCGCATTAATCAAGTTGCACTCCAAGAGAAATTATTGTTTCCTACTGTTAAATTCGCAAGGGAGCTTCCATACAGATTTCCAAAATCGTCAACGAAGTACACCATAAAAGTGTAGTATGCAGAACCGGATGCTGATTCGGTCGCACTTTTGCCATGCTCATGCACATTTGCTTTTACAGTGGTCATTGTGCCGAAGCTTGTGATTTGGTCGTAAGACGAATGATTGATTCTATATTTAAAACCTAATAAATGCGCTGTACTCATGCCACTTGCAACAAAAAAACTGCCATGATATTCATCGTATCCAGAACCGGAAGTATGGCTGTCTTCGACCCAGTTCGAATTAGAAAATACCGCTGCAAAACCATTCGAATATTCGACATATGTAATACTTTCATTTTCCGACAGATGATGCGTCTTCTCAATAACAACTTCATTTGTTGCTGCAACTGCGTTACGTGCAAGAGGCACTGTATCTTTCCACATCAGTTTATCTTCGTACTCCGGCCAGATTTGGCAGGCCAGTTCAAGTGCGTCTTCACCAGATTGGATTTGCAAATCGGCAGGAAGAACTTCAGTGTCCTGTGCGTAGGCGGGGACGGTTAAAAGGCCAATAGCTAGAACTAAAACTAGACAAATCGATACTAACTTTTTCATTATAAACCCTCCTACTCAAAATGTTCGATTGACAGTTGTAACTGCTGTAATTATGCGTTTTGTTTTTTTTGAATACGGAGATAAATCCACGCCTCCAGAAGCAGCAATCCCAAAGCGGTTAACATATGTATGCCCTGAATATAACCCTGCTGCCTGAATAATCCGGACCACGTTAATTGAACAATGGCCTCTTGATTTTCAATAGTAACTTCGTTTTTTCCCAAAAAGTCCCGCATTGAAAAGGTGTAGCTTTCTTCTCCATTTGGAATAAGCGTATCACTGTTTTTTTCAATCCTGAATCTTGGCATATATAAATTCCATTCAATCCGTACAGCACGAGTTTCACCAGCTTGATTTTTATAAAGAATCCAGTCCGGCGAACTTTTGCCAATCAAACTGTTATCGGGAACACCCTCACCACTTATGTCCAATATTTCGCACCCGTTAAAATACGAAATGCTCCCGAGACTTTCCGCTGTTAATGGTGCGGAATATGTATGAATGAAAAAATATTGGAAGGCCAGGGCTGCAAGCAGATTAGCAAGATACAGTATAAGCCAAATCAATATATGCCAAGGTCTTTTCTCTTTGGCTGTCTTATTTTTTGACACGCAGAGAACCTCCTTTTGGGTTTTAGGCCTATTATTTCCGCACCATCGGGCTCACCTGTTTCCTTTTCTTTGTACCGAGTATATACATTTTTATTTTCTCGAGCAAGTCCTCCAGCGCGAAAGCTCCTTTTGGGGGCGTGGAAAACGTCTTTGCATGCCCTATGGCCATCTGGAACCTGCTGGATGCATTGTTCCCGCTGTACGGCCTGTCCTGCGCCCAGGCAGCGGCCGAGCTGGAGATGGCTGCCGCGGCCGCGACGGTGCTGGCGTGCTTTTTCAGGCGGGCGGAGCGTGAATGCGCGGTAAAGCTGCCGCGTGCGAAAAGCGCGCCGCCCTCGCCGTGACCGGCGGCTCTGCTCCTTTTGCGCTTAGGCCGCGCCTCCCTTGGGGCGCGGCTTTTCCGCGTTGTTTTCACCGTTCTTTCCGCTGCTCCACACATCCCTTTCACATTTTTTATTTACCATTTTTTTGTAAAGATCCGGTACAAAGAAAGGGATTTTATTATGGGAAAAGCAGGCCTTTGGTTCAAACGGCTGTGGAAAAGGCTGCGGTCGTTCCGGTTCACCAAAAAGCGTGTGCTCCTGGTGTCGGCCGTCCTGGCGGCTGCGGCATTGGGCTTCGGCGTCTGGCGCTTCCTGCGCCCTGCCGGCGGGGCGCTGCCCGCAATGGCTGACGCGGTGCGCACCACCCGGCTGGAAAAAACCACGCTGTCAGAGAGCATCACCGTCACGGGCACGGTGGAGAGCGGAAGCGTGGCAAACGTCACCACGTCGCTCTCCTATCCCGTCAAGGAGATCTTTGTGCAGGTGGGCGACACGGTAAGCGAGGGCGACGTCATCTGCACGCTGGATTCCTCCGACCTGGAGGAACAGCTTGCCAAACGGCAGGAGGCGCTGGCCGAAAGCAGGGAAACGGCGCAGAGAAATTACGATAAGGCCGTGGAAAGCTACAACAGCGCGGCGGCGAAGCAGACCGAGGCGTACAACGCCTACGCCAGTGCGGCTTCGGCGCTGGAAACGGCGCGCAACACCGAATATCTGAACGCGGCCAATTCCGTTTCGTCGTATCAGAGCGCCTACGACGCGGCTCTGACGGCGGAGCAGGAGGCGGGCGCGGCGCTGAACAACGCCAACACGGCACTTTCCGCTGCGCAGGCTGCCTGCGACGCCGCACAGGCCGCGCTGGATGCGGACAGCGCCAACCCGGAGCTGCAGGCGGCCCGGGACAACGCGGCGGCGGCTTTGACGGCGGCGCAGAACACGGCCGCGGCGGCGCAAAGCGATTACACCGCGAAGTCCGCCGCGCGGCAGGCGGCGGAGGATGCGCTCAAGACTGCGAAGGCAAACAGCGGCTACGACGCGCTGTATCAGGCCTATGCCGCGGCGGACCAGGCTTGGCTGCAGGCCAGGAGCACCTACGAGACGGCTACGGAAACCCTCCGGCAGGCTAAGGAAAACATGGAGACCGCGGCCGAAAATCTGGAAAACGCGGGCACCAGCGATGAGATCGAGGAGCTGGAGGAGCAGATCGCGGACTGCACCATCACCGCAGGTGCGTCCGGCACCATCACTACGCTGAACGCGACGGTTGGCTCGGCCGCGGGCGGCGGTACCTCCAACACGGCGTTGGCGGTCATCCAGAACACCGACGATTTGAAGGTGTCCATTACCATTGACGAGGACGATATCAAAAGCGTGGCTGTGGGCCAGCAGGCCATCATCAAAAGCGACGCCACCGGAGACACGGAGATCGCGGGCACGGTGTCCCAGCTTTCGCTCACCTCCGGCTCCACAGGCAGTACGCAGGGCGGTACCGGCAGCTCTGGCTTCGGGGCCGAGGTGACCGTAACCGGGAAGGACAGCGGCCTGCTCATCGGCCTTTCCGCGAAGGTGGAGATCATCCTTTCCCAGGTGACGGACGTCTATGCCGTTCCTTACGATGCGGTGGGCACGGACGAAAACGGCGGCAGCGTGGTTTACGCCCGCAGCGGAGGCGAAACGGAATTCACGGCCATCCCTGTGGAAACGGGCATGGAAACGGATTATTATATTGAGATCTCCGGCGAAGGGCTTTCCGACGGGATGGAGGTAAAGACGAGCGCCAATGATACGGCCACGGCCGCCGCGGGCGCGGACGACGCGCAGCAGAGCGGGGAAAACGCCATGTTCAGCATGGACATGGGCGGCGGCATGCCGGGCGGCGATATGCCCGGTGGCGGCGGCATGCCCAGCGGCGGCCCGGGAGGGATGTGATATGGATGCTCCCATCATCGACATGCACGGCATCGTCAAGCGGTTCCCCATCGGCACGGGCGAGGAACTGGAGGTGCTGCACGGCATTGACCTGACGGTGCGCAAAGGCGAATTTGTGGCCATCGTGGGCGCGTCCGGTTCGGGCAAATCCACGCTGATGAACATCATCGGCGCGCTGGACCGCCCCACGGAAGGCACCTATGTGCTGGACGGCGTGGACGTAGGCACACTGCGCGACAAGCAGCTCTCCCGCATCCGCTGCCGGAAGATCGGATTTGTATTCCAGACGTTCAACCTGGTGCCCCGCACCAGCGCGCTGAAGAACGTGGCGCTGCCCATGATGTACAACGGCGTGCGCGGCACGGCACGCACACAGCGCGCCCGCGCGCTGCTGGATATGGTGGAAATGGGCGACCGCGCGGGCCATGCGCCCAGCCAGCTTTCCGGCGGGCAGAAGCAGCGCGTGGCCATTGCGCGCGCCATGGCCAACGACCCCGCCATCCTGCTGGCCGACGAGCCGACGGGCGCGCTGGATTCCGCCACAGGGCGCCTGGTGATGGACCTGTTCCACCGGCTGCACCGGGAGCAGGGAAAGACCATCGTGCTCATTACCCACAGCCCGGAGCTTGCCGGCGAATGCCAGCGCATCGTCACCATCAAGGACGGCCGCGTCACGGGCGTGCGCAGGGGAGGAGGCGCTGCGGATGCTGCTGTTTGAAAACATCCAGCTTGCCCTCAACGGCCTGCGGGCCAACAAGATGCGCGCGCTGCTCACGATGCTGGGCATCATCATCGGCATCGGCTCGGTCATCGCTATCATGACGGTGGCGGGCAGCATGACGAACTCCATCACCACCAGCATGCAGAGCATGGGCGCGAACAACATCACCGTCAGCCTGACGCAAAAAAGCGACAGCGATTACACCGAGGGTGCGCAGACGCGCATGTTCCGCCCAACCACTCCCGGCGCGGAGGACCTGCTGACGGACGAGATGCTGGCGGATTACCGCGCGCTTTACGGCGGCAGCATCTACGCTGTCAGCCTGACACAGAGTCTTGGCAGCTATACGGTAAGCACAAACGCGGACGAAGCCGGCGTGAACGCCACGGGCGTGAACACCGAATATGCCGCCGCCAACAGCGTGGAGCTGTCCCGCGGGCGCTTCTTCACGGAGGAGGACGAGGAAAAAGCCCGCACGGTGGCCGTTGTGAGCGACGTGTTTGCCGAAACGCTGTTTCCAGGGCAGGAGGCCATCGGCCAGGCGTTCCAGCTCACCTACGGCACCAAGGTATACACATTTTATATCGTGGGGGTGTACCCGTATGAGAGCAACGGGCTCGTGCTGGAATCCACAGACGCCACCCCCACCACGGACATGTACCTGCCCATCTCCACGGCCAAAGCCATGTCCCATGCGGACGACGGCTACCAGAGCTTCACGGTGGTGGCGGCCACAGGCGTGGACACCAGCGCATTTCTGACGCAGACGGAAAATTTCTTCGCCGGCTATTACACGCGCAATACCTCCTATACGGCCACGGCCTCCAGCATGGAGAGCCTGATGGAGAGCATGACGGAGATGCTCTCCACCATCAGCCTGGCCATCGCGGTCATCGCGGGCATCAGCCTGCTGGTGGGGGGCATCGGCGTAATGAATATCATGCTGGTGTCCATCACCGAGCGCACACGGGAGATCGGCACCCGCAAGGCGCTGGGCGCGACGAACGGCAGCATCCGTGTGCAGTTCATCGTGGAATCCGTCATCATCTGCCTCATCGGGGGCGTTCTGGGGATTCTGGCGGGCCTGGGCCTGGGCGCCGCGGGTGCGAACCTGCTGGGCTATGCGGCCGCGCCCAGCGCGGGCGTTATTTTCATTGCGGTGGCGTTCTCCATGGCCATCGGCGTGTTCTTCGGCTATTATCCGGCGAACAAAGCGGCCCGGCTGGACCCCATTGAGGCGCTGCGCTACGAATGACGCGCCGCCGCGGGACAGGGATGCCCCCTGAAAAGCAGAAGCAGCGTGCCGTCCGGCGGTTTGCACGGGCGGCGCGTTTTGTGTTATGATGGGCGCAGCGGCGGAAAGCTCCGCCGGAATCTGCGCCGCCGCGGGCGGCGGAATGGGTGGTTTGCATGAAGATCAAAGCGGCTGTGTTCGACATTGACGGCACGCTGGTGCCCTATGGCGCGCCCGGCCCCGGCCAGGCCGCGGTGCAGGCGCTGCGGGAGCTGGCGCAAAGCGGTGTGGCCGTCGTCATTGCCACGGGGCGCGCGCGGTATACGGCGCAGTGGGTGCTGGGCAGCGGGATAAAGCCGGATTATTTCGCGGCGGTGAACGGAGCGGACGTGACGGACGCGGCGGGGCGGCCTGTGTGGCAGAGCCGCATGACGCCCGAGGAAATGTACGCGCTTGTGGATTTCTGCGAGGACCATGAGCTGCCGCTGGAATTTATTTTTTCCGACGCATACTATGTGTATGTGGAATACGCGGCCTTTGTGGAAAAGTACTGCGGGCAGAACGCTGCGTCCGGCTTTTTTGACAGCGTGCTGCGGGACGGCGAGGACCAGGTGCGCCATTTGCAGGACATGCCCTTCGGCGCCTGCGCGGCAATGGACGCGCGCCATGCAGCGGCCTTTGAAGCGAAATACGGCCATCTGGGCCTGCGGTTCATTCCCTTTGCACCGGGCCGGTACGACGTGCTGCGCGCGGGCGCAGGCAAGGCGGCGGGCGTTGGCCGGCTGCTGGAGCGGCTGGGCATCTCCTGGGCGGAAACGGCGGCCTTCGGCGACGGTGAAAACGACGCGGAGCTGCTGGAGGCGGCGGGCTTTGCCGTGGCAATGGAGGGCGGCGCGCAGAGCCTGCTGCCCCTGGCCGACGCGGTGGCCCCCGCTGCGGCCCTGGACGGCGCGGCGGCTGCCGTCCGGGAATATCTGCTGGAGTGACGCGCCCGCGCAGGGAAGAGAAAAAACAGGGGCGGACGCCCGCGGCAGGGCGCTGTGCGCGGCCGGCGCAAAGCGGCCCGGCCCGCAGAGGAGGAAGAAAAAATGGCGTTTCCGCCCGTATACGGTCCGGATTCCCGCACACTGATCGTGGGAACCTGGCCCAGCCCCAAAAGCCGGGAGCAGGGCTTTTTTTACGGCCATCCGCAGAATCGGTTCTGGCCGCTGCTGGCGCGGCTTCTGGGAGCGCCCGTGCCCCAAAGCGTGCCGGAGAAAAAGGCACTCATCCTCACCCATGGCCTGGCGCTGTGGGACACCATTGAAAGCTGTACCATCACCGGCGCTTCGGATGCTTCCATCCGGGACGTGGTGCCCGCGGATATTGCGGGCCTTGCCCGCAAAGCGCCTATCCGGCGCGTTTTGTGCAACGGTGCCACGGCGTACCGGCTGTATGAAAAATACAGCCGCGTGCCCGGGCTGGAGGCCGTGAAGCTGCCCAGCACCAGCCCGGCCAACGCCGCCTGGACGATGGATAAGCTGGCGGCGGCGTGGGGAAACTATCTGGGAGAGAAGGCCGCGCCGGACGCGGAGCGGCTGTAAGCGCGCGAAAAAGCCTGGCGATCCTTTGTGGATCGCCAGGCTTTTTGAATACGCTGGGCGCCAAAACCGGTGTTTTCCGTGGAGGAGCCCCGTCTCTGCACCGCTTTGCCGCTCCTGAAAAGTCTGCCTGCTCAGAAAAACAGGTCCTTGCTGGGGTATTCCGGCTCGGAGGTAAGGCGCAGGCCCATTTTGCGCAGTGTGCCTTCGTCACCGGAATGCAGCATGCAGGTGCTGTGCATCTCGCAGTCCCGCAGCTTCGGCAGCGCGGCCATGGCGCGGGCCGTCAGCGTGTTGGTGGCGGCTGTGATGGAGAGCGCCGCGAGCACGTCGTCCACCTTCAAAACGCTGGAACGGCTGCCGAGGATGTCAATCTTCAGCTTGAGGATCGGCTCCAGTATGATGGGGCTGATGAGCGTGAGAGAATCGTCGATGCCGGCAATGGCCTTGATGGCGTTGAGCACGCAGGAGGAGCAGGCGCTCATCAGGTTGCTGGCCTTGCCCGTTACGATCGGTCCGTCCGGCAGCTGGATGGCCGCGGCGGCCACGCCGGAGCTTTCGCTTTTGGCAAGAGCGGGCGCAACCACCGCACGGTCCGCCGTGGTGAGGGAAAGCTCCTGCATGATGCGCTTGATTTTGTCCACCGCGTCCTGCGAGCCCTTACCCTGCTTGTGGTCGCAAAGAGCCTTGTAGTAACGGCGGATGATCTCCTGGCTGGCGGCGGCGCGGACGGCTTCGTCGTCCACGATGGCGTAGCCCGCCATGTTCACGCCCATATCCGTGGGAGATTTGTATACGCTTTCGTCCCCTGTGATGCGCGAGAGGATGTTGCGCACGATGGGGAAGGCCTCCACGTCCCGGTTGTAGTTGACGGTGGTGACGCCGTAGGCCTCCAGATGGAACGGGTCGATCATGTTCACGTCCGCGAGGTCGGCAGTGGCCGCCTCGTAGGCCAGGTTCACCGGATGCTTCAGCGGCAGATTCCAGATGGGGAACGTCTCAAACTTGGCATAGCCCGCCACACGGCCCTGGCGGATTTCGTGATACACCTGCGAGAGGCAGGTGGCCAGCTTGCCGGAGCCGGGGCCGGGGGCCGTCACCACCACGAGAGGCCTGGAGGTTTCGATGTAGGGGTTCGCGCCGTAGCCTTCGTCGCTGCAGATATAGGCGATGTCCGTGGGATAGCCCTTGATGGGGCGGTGGATGTAGTTTTTCACGCCGCGCATCGTCAGCTTTTTGGCGAAGCCGTCGGCTGCCGCCTGGCCGGTGTACTGCGTGATGACCACGCTGTTCACGCGGATGCCCATGTGCGTGATGTCGTCGATGAGACGCAGCACCTCCATATCATAGCTGATGCCGAGGTCCGCGCGCATTTTTGTCTTTTCAATGTCTCCCGCCGAGACGGTGAAGATGATCTCGGCCTGTTCGCGCATCTCGTACAGCAGGCGAATCTTGCCGTTGGGGTCGAACCCCGGCAGCACCCGGGCCGCGTGGTAATCATCAAAAAGCTTGCCGCCGAACTCCAGGTACAGCTTGCCGCCCCACTGCGCAATGCGCTGGCGGATATGCTCCGTCTGCTTGTGGATATAAAGGCTGTTGTCAAATCCTGCTTCCACTGTTATGCTCCCTCTTCCTGCGTATTCTTTTCCGGAGCATGCGCTTATACATTCAGGCGGAATTGTCTGTTTTTATACACAAACAAATGGGTTTGTCTATTGCCCGCCCCGCGTCCCCGATGGTATACTGGCCCTGTTCCGGAAAATCCCAATATCTTATATAGGATACCATTAACCCATGTGCAAGGCAAGGCGTGCGGCGCGAAAAAAACAGAAATTTGAGGCGGCCTGCGGCAATTTTCCTTTTTGCAGCCGCCGAAGGCGGCAAAGGCTTCCGTGAAGCCTTTGAGCAAACGGTCCGTTCGTGCAGCGATGGCGGTAATATGCCTTACCGCCCGGGACACGGCTCGGCGGGTTTGGATGCGCAGCGCGCCAACCGGTCCGTCCAAACCCGATGTTTTCCCGCGTGGAGACACCTTTCGGAGGGCGTCTTATCGACAATTTTTTGTCATGCATTCCGCAATATGGATTTTTTCGAGGGTTTCTGAACAAATCAAACAAAGTTTTTGTGAAAATTTATACGGGGCCTGTCGGGGAACACCGGGATTACGGATTGTATTTGCGTGGGTGTTCAGATATAATAAATATCGGTGCTGTTTGCATAAAGGATATTTGCAAAAAGCTTGACAAAAGGCTGGAGCGCGGCGCAGGCCCGCCGCAGAGGGGGCGTGCCGCGTGAAGAAAAAAGGCTGGTTTTCCGTTTTGCAGAACCTGTCCTGGCTGACGCAGCTGGGCCTTTCGCTGGCGGCGCCGCCGGTGCTGTGCCTGCTGGGCGCGGGCTGGGTTGCGCGGCGCTTTTCGCTGGGGCCGTGGGTATATTTCGCGGCCATAGTGCTGGGCTTGGGCGCCGCGGCGTGTACCTTTGCGGAATTTGTGAAAATGTTCCGCCGCAAAAACGGAAAAAAGTAGCGGCTGTACGGCCGTAAAACAAGGCGTTCCGGGCGGCGCCCGGAGGCCGGAGCTGGATGTGATCGACTTTTTATGAAGATACAGGAAGCGACAAAGCGCGAGACGCTGCACATCGCCGCGGGCACGCTGGCCTTTTCGGCGGTGATGAACGGCGTGTTCGCACTTCTGGGAAGATGGGACCTGACGGTGCTGTGGGGCACGCTGCTGGGCGGCGGCTTTGCGGTGCTGAACTTTTTTCTGCTGGGCCTCACGGTGCAGAAAATGGCCGGGGACCCGAACGAAAAAAAAGGCAAGCTCGTGCTGCAGCTCTCGTACAGCCTGCGCATGCTGGCCACGCTGGCCGTGGTGGTGCTGGGCGTAAAGCTGGCGTGCTTTTCGTGGGTGGCTACGGTGATTCCGCTGCTGTTCCCGCGGCTTACCATTCTTGCAATGCAGATCCTGGGCATGTACAAACCGCCCAAAAATAAGGAAGGAGGCGATGAGCCGGTATGAATGTGGATATCACCGGCGCGCGCATCTATTTTACCATCCCGATCTTCGGCGGAATCCCCATCACCGCCACCATTGTCAACAGCCTGCTGGTCACGCTCATCATCATAGGGCTGAGCATATTCCTCACCCGGAACCTGAAGGTGCGGGCGGTGAGCAGGCGGCAGGTGGTGGCTGAATTCCTGGTGGAGACCGCGCAGAATTTCGTGAACGGCAATATGGGTGAAAAATTCGCATATTACGGCCCGTTCGTGGCGGCGCTTTTCGCATCGTCGCTGTTTTCCAGCCTGCTGAGCCTGGTGGGGATGTTCCCCCCCACGAGCGACCTTTCCACCACGCTGGCGTGGGCGGTGATGGTGTTCGTGCTCATCACCTACACCAAGATCCGCACGGGCGGCGTCGGCGGCTACCTCAAGGGCTTCACGCAGCCCATCTTCGTGCTTACGCCGTTCAACATTTTGTCCGAGCTGGCGACGCCCATTTCCATGGCGTTCCGTCATTTCGGCAACATCGTGTCCGGCAGCGTCATCACGGCGCTGGTGTATGCGGCGCTGGCAACGGCATCCCACGCACTGTTTGCGTGGCTGCCGGGTGCGGCAGGCGAGCTGCTGGGCTCGATCCCCATCCTGCAGGTGGGCGTGCCGGCGGTGCTCAGCGTGTATTTCGATTTGTTCTCCAGCTTTATGCAGGCGTTCATTTTCTGCATGCTGACAACGCTGTATATCGCCAACGCGGCCGACGATTCCTGACGGACGCGAAGCTCCCGTTTGTTTTTCCGCCGCCCGCTGCGTGCAAGGGCGCTGAAAATAACCCAAACTATTTTTATGTAGGAGGAAACCTCTATGTTGGAAAAAGCAATCATCCTGGCAGGCTGCGCTGTGGGCGCCGGCCTCGCCCTCATCGCGGGCATCGGCCCCGGCATCGGCGAAGGCTACGCCGTCGGCAAGGCCTGCGAGGCCATCGGCCGCCAGCCCGAGTGCAAGGGCGACGTGACATCCACCATGCTGCTTGGCTGCGCCATTGCGGAGACGACCGGTATTTATGGCTTCGTAACGGGCCTGCTGCTCATCTTCGTGGCTCCCGGCATCTTCATGGGCCTGCTGTAAGCCGCGGGCACCGGCGGCGGGCGTTCAGGCCGCGCCGCCAAAAGGAGGAGACAGAATGAAACAATTTCAGGACCTCGTCACCCTCGCCCCGTGGACGTTCATTTTCCAGATCTGCAACCTGCTTATCCTGACGGCGGGCGTGAAGCATTTTCTGTTCAAGCCCGTGCAGCAGATCCTTGCCAAGCGTAAAGAGGAGATCGAAGCGTCCTACACCGAGGCTGAAAAGGCCGAGGGCGACGCACAGGCAATGAAAGAGGAATACGAGACACGCCTTGCCAGCGCAAAGGAAGAGGCGGCGGAGATCGTGAAAAGCGCCACGGCACGCGCCAATGCGCGCGGCGAGGAGCTTGTGAGCGCGGCGCGCGCCGAGGCGGCCGCGCTCAAGAGCAAGGCGGACGCCGAGATCGAGAGCGAACGCCGCAAGGCTGCCGGAGAGTTGAAAAACGATATTTCCGAGCTTGCCCTGGACATTGCGGGCCGCGTTGTGGAGAAGGAGATCGATCCCGAAACGCACAAGGAACTGATCGACGACTTCATCAGCCGTGTGGGTGACGCGTCATGACGGCAGCCGAAAAGGAATACGGCGGCGCGCTGTACGCACTTGCCGCTGAGGAGCACTGCGAGGACGCGGTGCTGGAGGGCCTTACCCTTGCGGCGGACGCTTTCCGCGAGACGCCCGGCTACCTGAAGCTGGTGCAGAACCCCGCGGTGCCGCGGGAAGAACGCCTGGCTATGCTGGACGAGGCGTTCGGCGCGGGCGTGCACGTTTATGTGCTGAATTTTTTGAAGATACTGTGCGGGAAATCCGCACTCGGCATGGCTGCGGGCTGCCTGCAGGAGTATAAGGCGCTGCTGTATGAGGCGCGCGGCATTCTGCCCGTGCAGGCCGTGAGCGCCGTGCCTCTGGATGAGGCGCAGCGTCGTGCCCTGTGCGACAGTCTGGCTCAAAAGACAGGCAGGACCATCCTGCTGGAGACCGCTGTGGACCCGTCCGTGCTGGGCGGCGTAAAGCTGCGGTACGAGGGGCTGGAGCTGGACGGCACGGCCGCCGGGCGGCTGGCCGCGCTGCGGCGCGCGCTGACGCAGGCGTGACGCCTGCACATCTGTACGTTGGAAAGTTGGTGAGACTATGCAGTTAAAACCTGAGGATATCAGCAAGATCATTAAAAGCCAGATCAAAAATTACGACAGCAGGATCGAATGCGCCGAAACGGGCACCGTCATTCTTGTGGGCGACGGCATCGCCCGCGCCTACGGGCTGGAAAAGTGCATGGCGAACGAGCTGGTGGAGTTTGAGAACGGCGAATACGGCATGGCCTTGAACCTGGAGGAGAACAGTGTAGCCATCGTGCTGCTGGGCTCCGACGAGGGCATCAGGGAAGGCGATACGGTCCGGCGCACGGGCCGCGTCGTCAGCGTGCCGGTGGGCGAAGCGCTCATCGGCCGCGTGGTGAACGCGCTGGGCCAGCCCATTGACGGCAAGGGGCCTGTTGACGCAGCCGAAACGCGGCCCATCGAGCGCAAGGCACCCGGCATCATTGAGCGCAAAAGCGTCAGCGTGCCGCTGCAGACGGGCATCAAGGCCATCGACAGCATGATCCCCATCGGCCGCGGCCAGCGTGAGCTGATCATCGGCGACCGCCAGACGGGCAAGACCGTCATCGCCACGGACACGATCATCAACCAGAAGGGCAAGGACGTGGTGTGTATCTACGTTGCCATCGGCCAGAAGCGCTCGACGGTGGCTCAGCTGGTGGAAACGCTCACTGTGGCCGGCGCAATGGACTACACCATCGTGGTCTCGGCCTCAGCCAGCGAGCTGGCCCCGGTGCAGTATATCGCGCCCTACGCGGGCTGCGCTATGGGCGAATATTTTATGGACAAGGGCAGGGACGTCCTGATCATCTACGACGACCTTTCCAAGCATGCGGTGGCCTACCGCGCGCTTTCTCTGCTCATCCGGCGTCCGCCCGGCCGCGAGGCGTATCCAGGCGACGTGTTTTACCTGCACAGCCGTCTGCTGGAGCGTGCGGCGCGCCTGGCCCCCGAATACGGCGGCGGCAGTTTGACGGCGCTGCCCATCATCGAGACGCAGGCCGGCGACGTTTCGGCCTACATCCCCACGAACGTCATCTCCATTACGGACGGCCAGATCTTTTTGGAAACAGAGCTGTTCCACGCGGGCGTGATGCCTGCCGTCAACCCGGGCATTTCGGTGTCCCGCGTGGGCGGCAACGCGCAGATCAAGGCAATGAAAAAGGTGGCGGGCACGCTGAAGCTGGCGTATTCCCAGTACCGTGAGCTGCAGTCCTTCGCCCAGTTCGGGTCGGACCTGGATGCGGATACCAAGCGCCGTCTGGCGCAGGGCGAGCGCATTGTGGAGGTGCTCAAGCAGGACCGCAATTCTCCGGTGCCTGTGGAGCAGCAGGTGTGCATCCTGTATGCTGTTACCAACGATTACCTGGTGGACGTGCCTGTGGAGCAGATCGCTGTGTACGAGCAGGAGCTGTACGAGGATCTAAGCAGCCTGCATGACGCGGACGTGCTGGCGCCCATCCGGGAGAGCGGCGCGCTTTCCGAAGGGACGAAGGCCGCGCTGGACAAGGCGCTGGCGGAGTTCACGGCGGCGTTCCTCAAATCCCACGCATAAAAAGAAGGAAGAAGGAGGCACGGCGTCATGGCGGCATCGTCCATGAAGGATATCAAGCTGCGCATCAAAAGCGTGGAAAGCACCATGCAGATCACCAAGGCCATGGAGCTGGTGGCGTCCTCGAAGCTGCGGCGCGCGAAGGAACGCGCCGAGGAGACGCGGCCCTATTTCACCACGCTGCATGAATGCCTTACAGACATCGCGTACGGCAACACGGATTTTTCCTCTCCGTTCGTGCAGCAGCGCGAAGTGAAAAAGACCTGCTATATCATGATCGCGGGCGACCGCGGGCTGGCAGGCGGCTACAATACCAACCTGTTTAAAACGGTGGCCGAGCATATGGACGGCAAGGCGGTGTGCGTGCTGCCCATCGGCAAAAAGGCTGTGGAATATTGTGCGCACCGCGGGCTGGAGACCGTGACGGACGCCTATGCCACGGCCGAAGACGTCTCGCTGGGCGATTGCTTTTCCATCGCACGGATGCTCTGCGGGCAGTTCCGCAAGGGCGCGTTTGACGCGCTGTATGTGGGATACACCAATTTTGTGTCCATGCTCAGCCAGCAGCCGGCGGTGCTGAAAATGCTGCCCATCCGCTACGAGCGCAGGGAAGCAAAGAACACGGCGGAGAGCCTGACGATCTACGAGCCGTCCAGCGAGGCGGTATACGACGCGATCGTTCCGGAATATGTGGGCGGCCTTTTGTGGGGGGCTATGGCGGAGAGCGTGGCCAGCGAACAGGGGGCGCGGCGTACTGCGATGGATGCGGCCAGCAAAAACGCGGGCGACATGATCGAGGACCTTTCACTGAAATACAACCGTGCGCGGCAAGGCGCCATCACGCAGGAGATCACGGAGATCGTGGCCGGTGCGGAGGCATGAGACACTTGGCTTGAAACGCCAGCAGGGCGATTCAAGCCTACCCCCCGCAGGGGGCCGCGCGAAGCGCAGGCGCACACAGCCGAAAGCTGTTTTCATCCTATTCAAAGGAGACAAGCCAATGAGCAATCAGAATATCGGCACAGTCACCCAGATCATCGGGCCTGTGCTGGACATCAAATTCCCCGACGGGCATCTGCCGGGCCTGCTGAATGCCATCACGGTGGAGAACGGGGCCGACACCATCACGCTGGAGGTGGCGCAGCACATCGGCGACGACGTTGTGCGCTGCATCGCCATGTCCAGCACCGACGGCCTTGTGCGCGGCGCGAAAGCCGTGGATACGGGTAGCCCCATCACGGTGCCCGTGGGCGATCAATGCCTGGGCCGCATCTTCAATCTGCTGGGAGACCCTGTGGACAATCTTCCCGCGCCGGAGGCTCAGGAGCGCTGGCCCATCCACCGCCAGCCGCCCGCTTATGACGAGCAGGAATCCACCACCGAGATTTTGGAAACAGGCATCAAGGTCGTGGATCTCATCGCCCCCTACGCCAAGGGCGGCAAGATCGGCCTGTTCGGCGGCGCGGGCGTGGGAAAGACCGTGCTGATCATGGAACTGATCAACAACGTTGCCAAGGAGCACGGCGGCCTTTCGGTATTCACAGGCGTGGGCGAGCGCACCCGCGAGGGCAACGACCTGTACAACGAGATGAAGGAGAGCGGCGTGCTTTCCAAAACGGCGCTGGTGTACGGCCAGATGAACGAGCCGCCGGGAGCGCGTATGCGCGTGGGCCTTTCGGGCCTGACGATGGCCGAATATTTCCGTGACCGGGAAAACCAGGACGTGCTGCTGTTCATCGACAATATTTTCCGCTTTACCCAGGCGGGTTCCGAGGTTTCCGCCCTGCTGGGCCGTATGCCCAGCGCCGTGGGTTACCAGCCCACGCTGGCCACGGAAATGGGCGCCCTGCAGGAACGCATCACCTCCACGAAAAAGGGCTCCATTACTTCCGTACAGGCCGTGTATGTGCCGGCCGATGACCTGACGGACCCCGCGCCGGCCACCACCTTCGCCCATCTGGACGCGACGACAGTGCTGTCGCGCAGCATTTCCAGCCTGGGCATTTATCCGGCTGTGGACCCGCTGGAGTCCAACTCCCGCATCCTGACGCCGGACGTGGTGGGCCGCGAACACTACGAGGTGGCGCGCGACGTGCAGCGCATCCTGCAGCGGTATAAGGAATTGCAGGACATCATCGCCATCATGGGTATGGATGAGTTGTCCGAGGAGGATAAGCTCACAGTCTCCCGCGCGCGCAAAATACAGCGCTTTTTGTCCCAGCCGTTCAGCGTGGCCGAGCAATTCACGGGCATGCAGGGCAAATATGTGCCGCTCAAGGAGACCATCCGCGGCTTTAAGGAGATCATCGAGGGCAAGCACGACGATCTGCCGGAATCCGCGTTCCTCTTCGCCGGCACGATCGACGACGTGCTGGAGAAGGCAAAAACGCTGTAAGGGGGAGACGCCATGTCAACCTTTCATCTTCAAATCGTGACGCCGGACGGAGGTTTCTTCGACGGCGAGGCGGAAAAGCTCATCGTGCGGGCCATTGACGGCGACGTGTGCATCCTGGCCCGGCATTCGCCCTATGTAACGGCGCTGGGCACGGGTGAGGCACGGGTGACCATTGACGGCAAGCGCCGCCGCGCGGCCTGCGCGGGGGGGATGCTGGCAGTGACGAAAGACAATGTGCGCCTTGTGGCCACCACCTTTGAGTGGGCAGAGGATATCGACGCGGACCGCGCCCAGCGAGCGAAGGAGCGCGCGGAGCAGCTGATTGAAAAGGCCAAGGACCAGCGCGAGCTGGAATTGGCACAGGCGCGCCTGAAGCGCGCGCTGACACGTCTGCAGGTCACGGCGAAATAGCTGTGCAGGAGAGGCGGGCTTTGGCCCGTCTTTCTTTTTTGCCGTTCGGGTGGTATACTATTTTTGTTAGCCCGGCTGCCGCCCGCCGCCGCGCGGAAAGGTGCGGGAAAATAAGTGAAAAGGAGGCGCCGCGCTTTGCAGGACGCCCAGACCTTGAGACGGAATTTTTTGTGGAATACATTCGGACAGCTCACCTATATGCTGTGCCAGTTCCTGTGCGGTATCCTGGTGGTGCGCCTGGCCGGGGAGCAGGTTTCCGGCGTGTACAATACGGCGCTTACGGCCACGGGCATTTTTCTGTCCATCGCATCCTACGGCATGTACAGCTTTCAGGTGTCGGACATCCGGGGTAAGTACGGCGCAAGCACCTACATCCGCAGCCGTGTATGGACCTGTGCGCTGGCTGTGGCGCTGTGCATCGGCTTCGTAGCGGTGAGCGCCCTGACGGGCGAAAACCCATACAGCGCCCAGCAGAGCGTCTGCGTATTGCTGTTCCTGGGCTACCGCATGGTGGAATCCCTTACCGATATCTACAACGCCATCGACCAGCGCAGCGGGCGGCTGGACATCGTGGGCAAGACCTATACGGTGCGCGGCGCGGTGACGCTGGCATCCTTTACACTGACGCTGTGGCTCACCCAGGATATCGTTTTGACCCTTGCGTTGATGCTGGGCGCGAGCCTTGTGGTGTTTTTCGTTTATTCTCTGCCGCAGGCGCGGGCTTTTTATGCGCCGGAGCAGCCGCAGAACGCCCGCGTGGCCGCGCTGCTGTGGGAGTGCCTGCCGCTGGCGGTGTACAGCTTTTTGAACACCACCACGGCCTCCATCCCCAAATTGGCGCTCAGCAGCCGGATGGGGGAGACGGCGCTGGGCATTTACGGCCCCGTCACGCAGCCCGTCGTGCTGCTGCAGGTGGGGGCGACTTACCTGTTCAATCCGTTCATCACCGTGTTTGCGGACAGCTATGCCAGGCGGGACAAAAAGGGCTTTTTCAAGGCGGTGTTCGCCGTGCAGGGCATTGTGCTGGCGCTGCTGCCCCTGGGCCTGGCTGTGGCGCATTTTCTGGGACGCTGGGGGCTGGCGACGTTCGTCTCGCCCGGCCTGGCCGATTACCAGTACCTGCTGGGGCCTATGGTCGTGTCCGCCATTTTGACGGCGCTGGTGCTTTTTTACAGCATGGTGCTGACGGTGATGCGCTGTATGAAGGGGCTGATTGTGGCAAACGTGTGCGCCATTGCCGTCTCCGCGCTGGCCAGCGGGCCGTGCATCGCCCGGTGGGAGCTGCAAGGCACCACCTATGCAGCCGTTCTGGCCCAGCTGGTGCAGCTGGTGATGCTGGGCGGCGTCGCGCTGCGGATGGCGCGCCGCCACTTTGCGGGCAGCGGGCCGCTGCCTAAGCCGGAGGACCCGTTCGACGGCCTGCCCAGCTGAGGGCCGGGCTGTTCAGAAAAAATTGGAAAGTGGGGAAGACCAAGGATGGAAAGAAAGGATATGAAGCTGGGATTTATCGGGTTCGGCAATATGGCGCAGGCCATTGCCGAGGGGCTGCTGCGTTCAAAGGCACTGGAGCCGGAGCAGATCTGCGCCTGTGCGAAGGATTGGGACAAGCTGTGCGCCGCAACGCAGCCCCGGGGCATGCGCCCCTGCCGGGACGCCCGGGAGGTGGCGGAGGCCGCAGATGTGGTCATCGTGGCCGTAAAGCCGCACCTGATCGAGGAGGTGCTTTCGCCCGTGCGCGGGCAGCTTGCGGATAAGGCAGTCGTTTCCGTGGCGGCGGGCTGGCCCTTCGAGCGGTACGAGGCGCTGCTGCCCGGAACGCGCCATTTGAGCACCATGCCAAACACGCCGGTGCGCGTGTGCGCGGGCGTGTTCCTGCTGGAGGAAAAGCATTCCCTTACGCCAGAGGAATACGTGCTGGTGCAGGAGCTGTTCGGCCATTTGGGGCTGGTGCAGCCCGTGGAGAGCCGCCTGCTGGGCATTGCAGGCACACTGAGCGGCTGCGGCCCGGCGTTTGTGAGCATGTTCATCGAGGCGCTGGGCGACGCGGGCGTAAAGCACGGCCTGCCGCGGGCCATGGCCTACCGCCTTGCCGGCCAGATGGTGGCGGGCACGGGCCGCATGCAGGTGGAAACGGGCGCCCACCCGGGCGCGATGAAGGACGCGGTGTGCTCGCCCGGCGGCACGACCATTGTGGGCGTGGCGGAGCTGGAGCGCGGCGGTATGCGCGCGGCTGTCATCAACGCGGTGGACGCCATCCAGAATAAGTAAAAGCGGGCGGAGCCCCGCGCGGAGGCGCTGCGGCTCTGCGCGGGGCGCTTTGCATGTGCGGCGTGCTGTGGGACCGACATGACATGCAGCTGTCGGGTTCCCTGTGATAACATGGAACAGAAGCGCCGCACGGGCGGCGGAACAGGGGAGGCGGCAGGATGCTGACAATGGAAAACGTTACGGCGCTGCGCATGCGGCGCCATTGCCTGACGCGGCGCGCGGGCGCGGCAGAGTACGATGCGCTGTACCGGGACCTTTCGCCGGGGCTGAACGTACACTGGCACGGGTTCGGGCAGCCGCCGTGCCTGGTGGAGCGCGCGGATTTTGACGACGTGGAATACAACGGCCGGCGCCAGCGGCAGCGCATTCTGGTGAAAGGGCGGTTCCAGAACGGGAACATCGGGTTTGTGGAGGCGGCACAGATGGAGCTGTTTGCCGGCCTGTACCGCAGGCCCTATAAGCCCACGGAGCATTCGGAGCTGCTGCGGGAGCTGATCGGGCGGGAAGGCCCGCTGAACATCGAAGCGATGAAACGGATGACGGGCCTGCTGGTGAAGCAGATCACGCCCGCGCTGCACCGGCTGCAGGAAGCCTTTCTTGTGTTTGAGGACCAGTTCGACGGCGAATGGGACCGGGGCTGGTACCTGTTTGACGAGATGTTCCCGGATGTGGACCCGGCGCGCATCTCCCGCACCGAAGCCCTGCTGCGGGTGCTGCCGCGGCTTGCGCACCGGCAGGTGTACCTGACGGCGGCAGATGCAAAGGATTTTTACGGCCTTCCCGCAAGGGACGTTGCCGCGGCGATGGAAGAGTTGGCGCGGCAGGGCATCCTGGTTCGCTGGCGGGAGGGCTATCTGCCCGCGCAGGATGTGCCGCTTCTGCAGGCGCAGGCCTTTGAGCCGCTGCGCGGCGTGCTGGCGCTGCACCGGAACGACCCGCTGGTCCGCTGTGGGGAAAGCGCACGAAAGGAGCGCTACAAAAGCCCGGAAAAGGGCAGCGAGGTAACGCAGTATCTTTTGGTGGACGGCGTGATACGGGGCGCGGTGATGGGACATTTCCGTTACGGGCCATACGACCTGCACGCCGTTTGGCTGGAGCTGCCGGAGCAGGAGGCCGCGGTGCGCCGGGATGAGATCCTGCGGGCCGTATACGCTGTGAACGGCCCGAGAGAGGAGCCGCCGCCCTTTGTCCCGGTGGGATAGCACCTGCGGAAACGGCAAGGATATGCTGCGTCCCACTCCGTGCGCACGGGCGGGACGCGGGAGAACGAAAGGGAGAAAATCGATGCCGGAATACCGGGAAAACGAATTGTGCTACGAGGATTACCGTGCCTTGCGCACGCTTGCGGGGTGGGAAACCCATTCCGAAGAACAGACGAGGCGCGCGCTTGCCGCCGCCCTGTATGACGTGACCGCCGTGGAGGATGGCCGCGCCGTTGCCATGGGGCGTTTGGTGGGGACGGGCTGTACGACGTCATCGCGGGCGTGGTGGTCGCGCCGGAATACCAGGGGCGTGGCATTGGAAAGGCTGTGGCAGAAAAGCTTCTGGCCTATGCCCAAAGCCGGCTGCCTCCGGGCGGACGCACGAGCGTACAGCTTATTGCGGCCGAAGGCAAGGAGGGCTTTTACGAAAAGCTGGGCTTTCGGAAAATGCCGGGCGGGGGCTGCGGCTTTGCGCTGCGGCGTGTGCTGCACGGACACCCGGCGGAATAAGGAAAAGGCCCTGTCCCGCGGCTTGTAGCCGCCCGGAACGGGGCCGTTTTGCGTTTGCAGTATGATTTTTGCACACAGAAGCCGTGAGCAGCGGGCCTTACAGGTCGAACAGCAGCTCGCAGTAATCCGGCATGGGCCAGTACGTCTGGGGCACAAGCTCCTCCAGCTCGTCGGCGGCCTCGCGCAGGGCGGCCATCTCGTGCTCGCGCAGCGCGCGGCAGGCGTCCGCCCGGGCCTTTTCACCCAAATGTGCAGTGTCCAGCGCATGCAGAGCGCGGCGCAGCGCCTCCATGGCGCCCGCGGTCTTGTCGATGGTGACGCACAGTTTTTCCACCTGCGCCTTGGCGCTGGCACAGGCGCAGCCGTTCCGCTCCGCGTAATATTCCGCGCGGCTCACGCGGGACAGATATTCATAGCTGGCGGGAAGAAGGCTGCGGCCTGCCATCTCCAGCATCGTGGAGGCGTCGATGTGGATATGCTTGGCGTACGTTTCCAGCGTGATCTCATATCGGGAGCGGCACTCCGCAGCGGTGAACACCTTGGTGCGCTCGAACATGGCTACATTCTTCTCCGCGATGAAGCCGTCGGCTGCGTCCACCATGCTTTGAATATTGGGAAGGCCGCGGCGTGCGGCCTCGGCGGCCCATTCGGCGCTGTAATTGTTGCCGTTGAAAATGATGCGGCCGTGGGCGTGCCAGGTCTCAGCCACGATTTCCCGCACCACGGCGGAAACATCGTCCGCACCTTCCAATTTGTCGGCAAAATCGTGCAGCACGTCGGCCACAATAGCGTTTGTCACCGCATTGGCAAGGCCGATGCTTTGGCTCGCACCCACCATGCGGAATTCAAATTTATTGCCAGTGAAAGCGAAAGGCGAGGTGCGGTTGCGGTCGGAATCATCCAGCTTTAAAAGCGGCAGGCTTTTTACGCCCGTCAGAAGCGCGCCGCGCTCTTCCTTTTGCAGTGCGTGGCCCTCGGCAAGCTCCTGCAGCATATGCGTCAGTGCGTTGCCCAGGAAGATACTCACCACAGCAGGCGGCGCTTCGTTGCCGCCAAGGCGTTCCTCGTTGCCCGGGCAGCTGGCCGAAAGGCGCAGCAGGTCCGCATATTTGTCGACAGCCGTCAGCACCGCGCACAGCGTTACAAGAAAAACAGGGTTTTCCTCGGGTTTGTCGGTGGGATTCAGAAGATTTTTGCCCGTATTGGTGACGATGCTCCAATTGTTGTGCTTGCCGCTGCCGTTTACGCCCGCAAAAGGCTTTTCGTGCAGCAGGCACGCAAAATTGTGGCGCAGAGCTACCTTGCGCATCAGCTCCATCATGATCTGGTTGTGGTCGCAGGCGATATTGGCTGTGGCGAATACGCTGGCCAGCTCGTACTGGCCGGGAGCGACCTCGTTGTGCTCGGTCTTAGCGGGTACGCCAAGGCGCCACAGCTCTTCGTCCAGTTCGCGCATGAATTCGCGCACGCGTTCGTTGATGCTGCCGTAGTAGTGGTCCTCAAGCTCCTGTCCCTTGGGCGGCTTCGCGCCCAGAAGCGTGTGGCCGCAGACCTTCAGGTCAAGCCGGCGGTCGAACAGGTCCTTGTCCACAAGGAAATATTCCTGCTCCGCGCCCACAGTGGGCTGTACAGACACCGTTTCGGTATCGCCAAGCGCGCGCAGCACACGCAGAGCCTGTTTGTTGAGCGCCTGCATGCTGCGCAGCACGGGGGTTTTCTGGTCCAGCGCTTCGCCGGTATAGGCGCAGAACGCCGTGGGAATGTACAGCGTGGTGCCCAGCACAAAAGCGGGGGAGGTGGGGTCCCACGCGGTGTATCCGCGCGCCTCGAATGTGGCGCGCAGCCCGCCGGAAGGAAAACTGGAAGCGTCGCTCTCGCCTTTGGCAAGCATTTTGCCGGAAAAATTCAAGATAGGCTCGCCCTGCTTTACACCATCGATAAAGCTGTCGTGCTTGCCGCTGCCCGTGCCCGTCATGGGGCTGAACCAGTGGATGTAATGCGTCGCACCCTGCTCCATGGCCCAGGCCTGCATGGCGTCTGCCACAATATCCGCAACCTCCGGGTTCCAGGGCTTGCCCTCGTCGCGAATCTCACGCAGCGATTCATATACGCTCAGCGGCAGGCGCTCACGCATCACGCGGTCGTCGAACAGATGGCTGCCGAACAGCCCGAACAATTCATTGGCCAAAAACGGTTCCTCCCCTATGAGGCCCGGCAGGGAAAACGATTCCCGGCGCGGGCGTGTCCTGTTTTTTCTGTACGCCCTATATTTTACCATGCGGGGCGGGGGACGCACAAGACAAAATGTTGCCCGGCGGTGTGAAAAAGAGCGGAAAAAGCAGCGTGTGCGCAGAGCCTGCGGAAACACGGCGGAAAATCCTCCAAAATCCCCGCGAACCTTTTAAACTTACCATAAATATGCTATACTATCTATACTTATGCGAATGAGGTGGGACAATGGAGAAACAAATCGAGGATTTTTACCGTTCGCTGCGCGGCAGGCGCGTTGCGTTCATCGGCACGGGCGTCACGAACCAGCAGTGCATTGAGCTGTTCGCACGGTGCGGCGCGCAGATCACGCTGTGCGACAAAAAGCCGGACATCGACGCCTTTGGCCCGTATGCCCAGGCGCTGCGCAAGCTGGACATCCGGTTTTCGCTGGGAGAGCATTACCTCGACGGGCTGGCGGGACAGGAGATGATCATGCGCACGCCGGGCTTTGAATACTATACGCCGGAGCTGGTGGCCGCCCGGGAGGCGGGCGCCGAGGTGACCAGCGAGATGGAGCTGTTCTTCCGGCTTTGTCCCTGCAAGATCGTGGCCGTGACGGGCTCCGACGGCAAGACTACCACCACGACGCTCATTGCAAAAATATTGGAGGCGGCGGGGTACACCGTGCATCTGGGCGGCAACCTGGGCCGCGCGCTGCTGCCTGTGGTGGACGCCATCGCGGCCACGGATGTAGCCGTGGTGGAGCTTTCCAGCTTCCAGCTTATCAGCATGCGCCAGTCCCCGGAGGTGGCGGTGGTGACGAACGTCACGCCCAACCATCTGGACCACCACAAGGATATGCAGGAATACATCGACGCCAAGCGCAATATCCTCCTGTACCAGAAGCCGGACGGAAAAGCCGTGCTGGGCTATGAAAACGAGGTCACCCGCGCCATGGCCGCGGATGTAAAGGGGAGCTGCCGCTGGTTCACGCGTAAGAGCGTGGTGGAAAACGGTGGTTTCCTGCGGGCGGACGGCATGCTGTGCATGGCGGAAAACGGACGCGTAACGCCCATCGTGCGCCGCGAGGACGTGGCCCTGCGGGGCGAGCATAACCTGGAAAACCTGCTGGCGGCGTTTACAGCCGTGTGGGATATGGCGGAGGTCTCCACCATGGCAGCCGTCGCCAAAAGTTTTGCGGGCGTGGAGCACCGCATCGAGCCGGTGCGCACGCTGAACGGCGTGCAGTGGTTCAACGATTCCATCGCCACCAGCCCCACGCGCGTCATCGCAGGGCTGCGGGCGTTTGACCAGAAGCTCATCATTATTGCAGGCGGCTCGGACAAAGGCATCAGCTTTGCGCCGCTGGCGCCAGAGCTGATCGCTCATGTGAAAACACTCATCCTTACGGGAGCCACCGCGCAGAAAATCGAAGATGCGGTGAAGGCGGACCCCGGCTTTGCCGAAAGCGGGCTTGTGATTTTGCGGGCGGCGGACATGCCTCAGGCCGTAGAGATGGCCAGAGCGGCGGCGCAGCCGGGCGATATCGTGTCTCTTTCGCCCGCCTGTGCCAGCTTTGACAGCTATCCCAATTTTGAGGCGCGAGGGCGCCATTACAAAGAGCTGGTGAACGCGCTGTGATCGCGGAACTGAATGAGAGCAATCGTCCGCAGTTTCTTGCCGCGGTGCGGGGCAGGCCCTATTTCGGGGATATCCTGCCCGTGCATCTGGCCGTATTCGGCCGCAGCGGCGCGCTGATGCGCTTTTATGTGGCGGATGGTTCCGCCGCCGTACAGCTCAAGGGCCGCAGCGCCGTGCTGTGCGGTACATACGACGCGGAGGAGACGGGCGCGTTCCTGCGTATGCAGGGCGTACGGTATGTGAATGCCGGCGGCGCGGCTCCGGCGGGGTACAGTCCTCTGTACGCGCTACACAATCTGGTGCTGGCGAAAGCCGCCGCTCCGCCGTGCCCGGACGCTGTCCGCCTGACGCTGGACCGCGCGCCCGCGCCCGCCGAGGTGACGGATTTTATGATGCGCGGCGAGGACGACCCCGGCGCGTGGGACAATTTTTATTCCGAGCTCTGCACAAAGCTGGCCCGGGGCGCGGCCGAGGTGTGGGCCGTGCGGCGGGAGGGCGCGCTCGTTTCTACGGCGGGCGCTTACGCCCTTTCGCCGGATACCGCATATCTGGCCGCCGTTGAAACCTTGGAAGCGCTGCGCGGGCAGGGCATCGGCGGCTGGCTGACGGGCCTGCTTGCAGCGGATCTGGCAGCCCGGGGGCGGCGTGTGGCACTCTCCTGCAAAAAAGAACGGCTGAATTTTTACCACCGTCTTGGCTTTGCGGCGGAGGATACCGTGCAGCGCTATGCGCTGGACGGGCTGCCGGAGGAAAAATAAAGGGCCTGCGCAGCCGGGAGGAAAAACAGGGCGGCGTGCCGCCGACACTACGATGAAAGAGGACAGGGAATGATCGAGCAGTTTTATGATCTGTCGCGCCCGCTGCTGGACGCAGACGAAAGGGCGCTGGCGCTGTGCCGGGAGCAGCTTGCCCGGCTGGAAGAAATCAAGGAATACAACCAGCTGAAAATGCTGAAGGCTTTCACGGACTGCCGCGTGGGCGGCAGCCATCTTGTGGGTACCACAGGCTACGGCATGGACGACGCGGGGCGCGGAAAGCTGGAGGAAGTGTTCGCTGTGCTGACGGGCAGTGAGGCGGCGCTGTTCCGCCACAACTTTATGTCCGGAACGCATACGCTCAGTGTGGCGCTGTTCGGTGTGCTGCGCCCGGGAGACCGCATGGTCGCCGTCACGGGCCGTCCCTACGACACGCTGGCCGGCGTGATCGGTATCGACGGCACCCATTACGGAAATCTGATGGAATTCGGTGTGCAGTACGATGAGGTGGATCTGCTGGCGGACGGCACGCCGGACCTTGCAGGCATTGCCCGGAAGTGCCGCGGGGCAAAGATGTGTTACATTCAGCGCAGCCGCGGTTACGCCGCGCGGCCCGCGCTTTCGCTGGAGCAGATCGAAGCCGTCAGCCGCGCAGCCAAGGCGGTGCAGCCGGACATCATCGTCATGGTGGACAACTGCTACGGAGAGTTCACCCAAAAACAGGAGCCCACCCAGCGCGGGGCGGACCTGATGGCGGGAAGCCTCATCAAAAATCCGGGCGGCGGCATCGCGCCCACGGGCGGCTACATCGCGGGCCGGGCCGATCTGGTGGAGCTTTGCGCCCACCGCCTTTCCGCACCCGGCGTGGGCGGGGAGATCGGCTGCACGCTGGACATGCTGCGCGGCATGTATCTGGGCCTGTACTATGCGCCCGGCGTGGTGTGCGAGGCGCTGAAAACCAGCGTGTATGCAGCCTGCCTGTTCGAGCTTCTTGGTTATGCGGCCACCCCGGCTTACGGCGCGCAGCGGAACGACATTATCACCAGTGTGGAGACGGGCAGCCCGGAGGGCATGGTGGCGCTGTGCGGCGGCGTGCAGGCGGGCAGCCCCGTGGACAGCTTTGCAGCGCCCGAACCGGGGGACATGCCCGGTTACGAGGATCCCGTCATCATGGCGGCGGGCGCATTTACCATGGGCAGCAGCATCGAACTTTCCGCCGACGGCCCGCTGCGCGCGCCGTATACCGTGTATATGCAGGGCGGCCTGAATTTTGCCGCCGCCCGCGCGGGCGTGCTGCTGGGCGCGGACCGCATGCTGCGTCTGCGGCGCTCTGAATGAAACCCACCCCGAACGGAGGAGGAACATAAAATGAAAATATTCAACACGATGACGCGCAAAAAGGAAGAGCTTACGCCGCTGGTGCCGGGAGAATACCGCATTTATGTATGCGGCCCCACGGTGTACAACTATGTGCATATCGGCAATGCGCGCCCGGTGGTGGTGTTCGATACGCTGCGCCGCTATCTGGAGTATCAGGGAAACAGGGTGCTGTTTGTTTCCAACATCACGGACATCGACGATAAGATCATCGCTAAGGCCAATGAGGCGGGCGTTTCCATGCAGGAGTACGCGGGCCGTTATGAGGCGGAGTTTTTAAAGGATTGCGACGGTCTGAACGCACTGCCGCCCACGGTGCGCCCCCGCGCCACGGAGCACATCGACGAGATATTGTCCATCGTGGCGGACATCATTGAAAAAGGCTACGGCTATGTGGCCAAAAACGGCGACGTGTATTTCCGCGCTAAGAAATTCAAGGAATACGGCAAGCTTTCCCATCTGGTGCTGGAGGACCTTGAAAGCGGCAACCGCGCGCTTCGCAGCCAGATGGACGGCGATTTGAAAGAGGACCCCGCGGATTTTGCCGTGTGGAAGGCCGCGAAGCCTGGCGAACCGTACTGGGACAGCCCCTACGGCAAGGGACGTCCGGGCTGGCACATTGAGTGCAGCGCCATGGCGCGCAGGCATCTGGGCAAGACCATCGATATCCACGCAGGCGGCGAGGATCTGATCTTCCCTCACCACGAAAACGAGATCGCCCAGAGCGAATGTGCCAACGGCTGCACCTTTGCGCGGTACTGGATGCACAACGGTTTTTTGAACATCGACAACCATAAGATGAGCAAAAGCGCCAACAATTTCTTTACCGTGCGCGAGTTGAGCGAAGTATACGGCTACGAGCCCATCCGTTACTTTCTGCTGACGGGCCAGTACCGAGGCCCGCTGAACTACACCGCCGAGTTGATCGGCGCATGCAAGGCCAGCCTGGAGCGCCTGTACACCTGCCGGGACAACCTGGACTTTGCCATTGAAAATGCTCACGGCGACGATGAGGCGCTGGTGGAAAAGGCCGCGGTCGCCCGTGAAAAATTCTGTGCCGCCATGGACGACGACCTGAACACGCCCGATGCGCTGGCCGCGCTGTTTGACTTTGTGCGTGAGATCAACACGCTTGCGCCGCAGAGCAGCAGAGCCGCGCTGGAGGCCGCGGCGGATGCTTTTGACGCGCTGACGGGCGTGCTGGGCATCCTATATAACCGCAAGAAGGACGAGATCCCTGCGGATATCCTGGCGCTTGTGGACGAGCGCGCGGCCGCGAAAAAGGCAAAGGACTGGGCCCGCGCCGACGCCATCCGCGCGGAGCTGACGGAGAAGGGCTATGTGGTGGAGGATACTCCCAAAGGCCCGAAAGTGAGCCGCGCAAAATAAGCCGCTCTATCCAAAACACATGACATATCAAACGCCCCGGCGCAGCTATAAACAGCGGCGCCGGGGCGTTTGTGTCGGATTTTTTATTGCTCCGCAATAAAAACGTATCCGGATGGCCGTGGGTCGTGCCCGGCCCACGGCATTAAAATCTCAAGCACCCGGGCACAAAGTGCCCGGGTGCGCGTAAAAACAGCAGCTGCGCTGCTGTTTTTTATGCCGCGTCTGCGGCTTCGCCGTCTGCATCCGGGGCGGCGGCAGTGTAGTCCAGGCCTACATCCACGCCCGCGTCACGGTCGGCCAGAGCCTGGGGAATGCCGGGAAAGAAGCGGGCCAGGCAGTCGCCGTGAGGGTGCAGGCCGTCGTAAAAATCGGCTGATGTGGCGGGAATGGCATAAGGATTATAGCTGCCGTACACGGGGATATTGTATTTTTTTCCAAGCGCGCGCGCGGCTTTCTCGGTGCCGAGCAGGCCGCCGTAACGCTCGGTGTCCGATAGGGCGCGGTCGTAGATAATGGGGTGGTAGGGCGAGAGGAGGATGATGACGTTGATGCCCTTCTCCTGCATATACTGGAGCCATTTTTCAAAGATGGCCAGCCGCTGAGCGTCCGGTTCTGTGTAATAATCCAGACGGAACATGCCGTTGTTGGCGACCTCCAGCGCGGCATGGTCCACGGCGTCCTGTTTCCAGCCGCGGAATTCCCGGTCGTACACCAGACTGCCGTCGGAACATTTTACCTCGGTATCCTGCTGATACAGGGCGCTGTCGTCCACGGTTTGGGCAGCGCCGCTCTTGTTGGAGCCCTTCAGCATATACTCGATGTTGCCCTGAAAATAGGTCAGATCAAACAGATTTTTCCATGTCTTGGAAAGGTCCTTTTTTTCATACTCTGTGGGAACGCCCAGCTTTTCCGTCAAAAATTCAGCATACAGCGATGGATCGTTGGAGCCGTTGGCGTCCACATCTGTATTGAACAGCCACGGGTCCAGCCCGATGATGACGTTTTTCGGCAGCTTGCCCGCCTTGTCATACAAAGAAAATACGCTCAGCACATCGTTGAAATCCCCGCCGGAGGTACCGCTGTTGTAAAAGCTGGTGCCGACCATTTCACGCGTCAACTGCAAAATGCGGCTGGAACCGAGGGCGATGGTCTCAGGGGTGGTCTCTTCGTTCATGTTGGCGACAATGACTTCAAGCACTTCGAGCTCACGTCCATTGAGCTGGTTGAACCCGACAACGTTTTTTCCTTCAAACAGCATCGTGGCGATCTCCCGAAGATAGGTATCGCCCAAGAAGTAGCCCTGACAATCCACGCCGTAATTGACTGCGACCAGCAACGCAAACACAGGTGTAAACAGCAGTGCCCCCAACGCCAGGCGCAGCGCGGAAAGCAAACGGCTGCCCAAAAAGCGCAATCGTTTTTTCATCTGCCGTCCTCCTTAAAACCTTCCGTAAATAGAGCCCGAGTTGGCAAATGAGCCGAAGAACAGCATGCCCAGCACCAGCGCGTAATACAGCGGCCACCGCAGGAAGATGGGTACCTTGCGGATGGTGCGGTTCACCGGCTCCTGCACAGATTCCAGCGTTTCCACCACAAGGATGCTCACAGCCAGTACCAGCGCCGTCTGCACCGAAAGCCCGATGGAAACAAGCGCGCGGCCAATGGCGTCCGGCGCGGTGAACAGCTTGCCCCAGCCCGAAAACAGATGGCCGTAGATATACAGCGCGTCCGCAATGCCCTTACTGCCTTCAAACACCTCCGACGAACGGAAGAAGATGATACAGCTTGTGAACAGCAGATAGGTAACAGCGGTCTGGAAAATGCGCCGCACAGGCGTGAAATGATACAGCGGATTATGCCGCGTCAATTTACGCCGCGCGTCCTGCGTGGCCTTGCCTACGCACAGGTAAACGCCGTTGAGAAGGCCCCACACCACCATAGACAGGGAGGCGCCGTGCCACAGACCGCTTACAAGGAAAACAACAAGCTGGTTTATGTACTGCCGCGCCTTGCCACGGCGGTTGCCGCCCAAAGGAATGTACAGGTAATCACGGAACCAACTTGTCAGGCTGATGTGCCAGCGCCGCCACAGTTCGGTAAAGGAGCGGGCGCGCAGCGGCTGGCGGAAGTTTTCCGTCAATTCAAACCCAAACACGGCCCCCGCGCCAAGCGCCACGTCACATCCGGCGGAAAAATCACAGTAAAGCTGATAAGTATACAGCAAGCTGGCCAGCAGCAGGATGGGGCCGGTGTATGCGCCGTAACCCGGGTTGCCGTACACCGCATCCACCGCTGTTCCCAGCGTGTTGGCAATGACGAATTTTTTGAAAAAGCCCCACAGAATGCGGAACAGCCCGCCTGAAACGCGGGCGTAATCGAAGGTCTGCGGCGTTTTGAATTGGGGGATCATATGCTCCGCGCGCTCGATGGGGCCTGTGACGATACAGGGGAAAAAGCTGACAAAGAGCGCATAAAAGAAAAAGTTCTTCTCTGCACGCTGCCGGCCGCGGTACACGTCGATGACATAGCCCAGCGCGGCAAAGGTGAAATAACTGATGCCCACCGGCGCGAGAATATCCAGGCTGGGGGCCGTATAATGCAGGCCGAAGGAATCCAGCAGCGCAGCCAGCGTTTCGCCCAAAAAGTTGAAGTATTTATAATAGAACAGACAGCCCACGCACAGCGCCAGCGACACGACCAGACAGACGCGGCGCATCCATTTGACGCGCAGACGTTCCAGCAGCAGCGCCGCTGCCCAGGTGACGGCCGAGGCCGAAAGCAGCAGCGCCACAAAGCCCGCATTTTCCGGGTCGTACATATAAAACAGGTAACTGCACACCAGCAGCCAGTAGGGACGCACCGCCTTGGGCAGCACAAAGTAGGCCAGGCACGTGCCCGCCAGGAACACAAGGAACGCCACAGCGAAAAAGCTGCTCATGCGCAAAACTCCTTCCGGGGAGGATCGCCGCCCATGGGCGGCGCCAGACTATTGAAAAAGGCAAAGAAGTAAAAGAAGCGTCCGGGGAAAAAGCTGGCGGTGGCAAAGTCATGCATCTTTGCGCGGCAAAGTGCAGGCCACGCGGCGAATGCCGCCAAAAAGGGGTGGTGATTGCGCCCGCAGGCGCGTGTCGGAACGGTGCGAAGCCTCCCTTGCGGGCAACCGCGCTGAAAGCGCGGCTCTTAGCGCGCAGACGCCCCCGCAGGGCCAGTGCCGAGGCATGTGTAGAGCGAAGCGGCCGCCGAAGGCCGCCGTGCGCGGCGAACGGGACCAAAGGCCCTGGTCGTAAGCAGTTTGGCGGAAAAGCGCAGCGTTTTTGACAAGCTGTCGCCGCCTTTGGACGGCGCGTTACGAGGTTTTTTCGTTTTCCGTTTGCTTATCCTGCGCCGCGAGCTGCGCTTCCAGTCTGCGCACGCGCTCTTCCAGGAGGGCGTTTTCCTGCGCAAGGCGCTTGATCTTTTCCGCGAAGCCGGAGACGATGCTGGAAAGGCTGAGCAGCAAAAGCAGGATGAACGCGATGACAAGGAGGAATACCACGTTCACGGGCACAGCCATGCCCAGCAGGTCTGTCAGCACCAGAACGACATAAGGAAATACTGCGAAAACGAGCAGCACTCCGGCCGAAATGAGCCAGATGATGGAGTACCGCACCGTGAGCTTTTTCTTTTTGAGCAGCCACAGGATGAGGGCAAGATAGCACACCGCACCCAGCAAAAGGCCGACACGCAGGATAGGGCTGATGCTCTGCCAGTTCATGCGCGGCCCTCCTTCCGTCTGCCGGAGGTGATGCGGAACACCACCAGCGCAATGCTCACCTTCACCATATAATAAACCGATTTAAAAGGGCTGATGGACGATTTGCCGCCCATGCGCTCTTCCATGACGACCGGGGCTTCGCCCACGCGGTAGCCGTTCAGAACAGCGGTGATAATGGCCTCCGGCTCCGGGTAGTCCTGGGCGTAATGGTCGGCAAAATAGGCGGTCAGTTCCTTGTTGCAGGCGCGGAAGCCGCTGGTGGTGTCCAGTATGCGCACGCCGCACAGAAGACGGATCATCACGCTGATGAAGTTGATGCCCAGCCGGCGCATGAAGCTCGTCTGAAAGCCCTCCTTCGTGATAAAACGGCTGCCGATGCACATGTCCAGCCTGCCCTCGGCCACGGGCCGCACCACGTCCGCCAGAAACAACGGGTTGTGCTGGCCGTCGCCGTCCATCTGCACGGTGACGTCATAGCCGTGCTCCCGGGCGTATAAGTAGCCGCTCTGTACGCCGCCGCCGATGCCAAGGTTTACGGGCAGAGAAATGTAATTGTAGCCGCGGGCTCTGCACAGCGCGGCGCTGCCGTCGGTGGAGCAATCGTTGACGATCAGGTAATCCACGTCCGGCGCGGCAGCGTGCAGGCGTTCCACCACGCGGTCCAGGTTTTCTTCTTCGTTGTAGCAGGGGATGATCACAAGGGTCTTCAAACCGTCACCTCTTTGGGCGGGCGCGCCCGCCGTATCAAGTAGTAATACGCGGCAAAAAAAGGTTTTGTTACATTTTTTTACCGGAAAGCACAAAATCCTCCAGCTGCCGCAGCAGCGGCTCGCGCCGGAAATGGGTTTCGTAATAGGCCCGGCCCGCACGGCCAAGGGCCGCGCGCCGCTCCGGCGGCATATCGGCCAGGGCCAGCAGGTTTTCGTACAGTCCGTGTACGTCGCCTGCGGGGCTCGTCAAACCGGCGGCGGCTTCGTCCATCACGCGGGCGGCTTCACCGCTCACCGAAACAAGGCACGGCCGCCCGGCGGCTAAGTAGCTGGTGATTTTTGCGGGCACCGTCAGTCCCACGTCCTCGCTGGCATTCAGTGCGGCAAACAGTGCGTCCGCCATCGTGTGATAGGCAGGGATATCCGTTACGGGATGCTGTCCCTCGAATGTGAACCAATCCGCTACATCCGCTGCGGCAATTTCCTGCTCAAGGGCGTCGCGGCTCATGCCGTCTCCCACGATAACAAAATGCACGTCCCGGCGGTCCGCCGCTTTCAGCCGCCGCGCGCATTCCACCAGAAGCGGCAGGTTTTGCGCGGGGCTGATGTTGCCCGCGAACACCACGTTGAACCGCCCGGCAAAGCGGCTTTCCAGAGCCGCGTCATGCACGTCCTGCGCATACAGGTCTTCACAGTATTGGGGCACCACGGTGCGCTGCGCCCGGGGCGCGATGGCGGCCAGGCGTTCGTCCAGAGCCGGGCTCATGGCCACAAGGCGTTCGCTGCGGCGGTAAAACCAGTGGGAAACGCCCGCAGCCACGGCGCGCAGCGCCTTGTTTCGCACAGGCATCACCGAATACAGGTTTTCCGGCCAGAGGTCCAGCACGTAGGTGGTGAGCGGCACGCGGTGCAGCTTTGCGTACACGACGGCGGGCAGCATCATCAGCACGGGGCTGGTTTCGTAGCAGAACACGGCGTCATATTTCCTTCCGTGCAGGCGCGGCAGATTGAACAGCGCCGTAACGGGGAAGGAAATATAATTGAGGAAGATGCGCAGGGAGGTGTTGCCCCTGCGGCGTATTTCGCCCGTGCGGAAGATCTGCACGCCGGCATGGCTCTCGCGCCGGGGGCCGGTATAACGGTACCCCTCAAACCACTCGCCTTTTGGATAGTTGGGCAGGCCGCACAATACATCCACCTCACATCCGTCTGCCGCAAAGCCCGCGCAGATGTCGGTGATGCGGAAATTTTCGGGCCAGTAGTGCTGGCTCACCACAAGAATGCGTTTGCCTTTCACGCAAAAACTCCTTTTTTCAGTGTTCCGGGGTGGGAAAAAGACGGCAAAGCATCAATCCTTGCGCCATACCATTTTGTTTACAACGCCCACATAGCTCTGGATGATCTTCACCACTTTGACGGAAACGTCCTCGGTGTAATTGGGTACGGGAATGCCGAAATCGCCGTTTTGATTCATGGCCACGGCGGTAGCCACGGCCTGCTCCACGCCGCCCCCGCTGATGCCCGCAAGGATAAAGCAGCCTTTGTCCAACGCCTCGGGCCGTTCGGTGGAGGTGCGGATGCACACCGCGGGAAAAGGGCGGCCGACACTGGTGAAGAAACTGGATTCCTCGGGCAGCGTGCCGGAATCGCTCACCACGCAGAAGGCGTTCATCTGCAGGTGGTTGTAATCGTGGAAGCCCAGCGGTTCATGCAGCCGCACCCGGGCGTCCAGCTTGAAATTCCGCTGCTCGAGGAATTTTTTGCTGCGGGGGTGGCACGAATACAGAATGGGCATGTCGTAGGCTTCGGCCAGACGGTTGACGGAACGGAACAGGTCGAGAAAATTTTTCTCGGTGTCGATGTTCTCCTCCCGATGGGCCGAGAGCAGGATATAGCGCCCTTTTTCAAGGCCCAGCCGCTCCAGCACATCGCTGGCTTCGATCTTGGCAAAATTGGCACGCAGGACCTCGGCCATGGGGCTGCCCGTCACATAGGTGCGCTCTTTGGCCGTGCCCTCGGCGTTCAAATAGCGGCGCGCATGCTCGGAGTAGCACAGGTTCACGTCGCTGATGTGGTCCACGATGCGGCGGTTGGTCTCCTCGGGCAGGCACTCGTCAAAGCAGCGGTTGCCGGCCTCCATGTGAAAGATGGGGATGTGCAGGCGCTTGGCTGCGATGGCGGAAAGACAGCTGTTCGTGTCGCCCAAAATCAGCAGTGCGTCGGGCTTCTGCTGCGCCATCAGCGCATAGCTCTTGGCAATGATGTTGCCGATGGTCTCTCCCAGATCACTGCCCACGGCGTTCAGATAAAAATCCGGCGCGCGCAGTTCCAGATCCTCGAAGAAAATCTGGTTGAGCGTATAGTCGTAATTCTGGCCCGTGTGGACCAGAAGCTGATTGAAATACCGGTCGCATTTTTTGATGACGGCGGAAAGGCGGATGATCTCCGGCCTTGTGCCGACGATGGTCATGAGTTTGATCTTTTCCATGTTCACACCTCAAGGAAATAGGTATCCGGACGCTCCGGGTCAAAGGGCTCGCTGGCCCACATCACGGTGACCATATCACTCTCGCCCACATTCTCAATGCTGTGGGTGTAGCCCGTGGGAATGTCCACCACTTCCAGCTTATCGCCGGAGACGCGGTATTCGTACACGGCTTCGGTGTTCAGCCGGCGGAAGCGGATGATGCCTTCGCCCTTCACCACCAGAAATTTCTCGTTTTTGGTGTGGTGCCAGTGATTGCCCTTTACGACGCCGGGCCTGGAAATGTTGACGGACACCTGTCCGCGCTCCGGGGTGCGCAGGAACTCCGTAAAGCTGCCACGCGCATCGCAGTGCATGTCCAGCGGATAGGAGAAGCCGTCTGTGGGAAGATAAGAAAGGTATGTCGCATACAATTTCCGTGTGAAGGCGTCACCCATGTCCGGTACGTCCAGCTTGCCGCGGCTGCCGCGGAAGCTTTCAATCAGCTCCGCCAGACGGCCAAGCGTCACATCATAGGCGTCGCACATCAGATGGCAGTAGCCGGGAATGGAACAGTCCCGCGCGGCACGCCCCTCCATCGCGGCGATGAAGCTGGCCACCACGTCGTCGATGTATACCAGAGGGAAGCTGTATGCCGGGTCCCGCACGTCGATGGGCAGGCCGTTTGCGATGTTGTGGCAGAACGTGGCCACAACGCTGTTGTAGGACGGGCGGCACCATTTGCCGAACACGCCCGGCAGGCGGTACACCAGCGCAGGCGCGCCGGTGGCGCGCTCGTGGGCGAAAATAAGCTCCTCAGCCTCCCGCTTGCTTTTGCCGTAGTCATTGTCCAGCTCCGCCTGGATGGATGAGGTGACGAGCACAGGCGCTTTGTTGCCCGCCGCGGCCAGCAGGGCGAGCAGGTGCTCGGTGAAGCCCCGGTTGCCCTCGTAAAATTCATCCGCATTTTGGGGACGGTTCACGCCCGCCAGATGGAACACAAAGTCCGCCCGGGCGGCGTAGTCCGCCAGAAGCTCTTTTGGCGTGTCGACGTCGAACAAAAGCAGGTCGTTCCAGCCTTCATTGCGAAGCTGGGCGACAAGGTTTTTTCCCACAAAACCGCCCGCCCCTGTAATGAGCAGCGTTTTTTTCTTATTTTCCAAGCGCGGCCAGCTCCTCTTTCACATATTCAAGGCTCAGCAGCTTGTCCACGACCTCGTCCACCGTCAGGCGGCGGGTATTGTGGCTGGTGTAGTCCTCGGGCGCCTGGGTGCGCACCTCACCGTTGACAAAGTATTTGTCGTAGTTCAGATCGCGGCCGTCGGCGGCCACGCGGTAATAACCGCCCAGGTCCTCGCTGCGCGTTTTTTCCTCTCGGGTGAGCAATGTTTCATACAGCTTTTCCCCGTGGCGCGTGCCGATGATGTGCGTGCCGGTATCGCCGAACAGCTTCTGCACGGCTTTGGCAAGGTCCCCAATGGTGGAGGCGGGGCTTTTCTGCACAAACAGGTCGCCGGGGTTGGCGTGCCCGAACGCAAAGGCCACAAGGTCCACGGCTTCGTCTAGGCTCATCAGGAAGCGGGTCATCTCCGGGTCGGTGATGGTGATGGGCTTGCCCGCTTTGATCTGGTCGATAAACAGGGGGATAACGCTGCCGCGGCTGGCCATGACGTTGCCGTAGCGGGTGCAGCAGATGGTGGTAGCCTCGGCCTTGACGGTGCGCGCCTTCGCGCCGATAACTTTTTCCATCATTGCCTTGCTGATTCCCATGGCATTGATGGGGTACGCCGCTTTATCGGTGGAGAGGCAGACAACCTTTTTTACGCCCGCGTCGATGGCGGCTGTCAATACGTTGTCGGTGCCCAGCACGTTGGTACGCACGGCCTCCATGGGAAAGAACTCGCAGCTCGGAACCTGCTTGAGCGCGGCCGCATGGAAGATATAGTCCACGCCGCGCATCACGCCGCGCAGGCTGTCCGGATTGCGTACGTCGCCGATATAAAATTTGATCTTGCCGCTCAGCTCCGGATATTTGAGCTGGTAATCGTGGCGCATATCGTCCTGCTTTTTTTCGTCGCGGGAAAAGATGCGGATCTCGCCGATGTCTGTGGATAAAAAGTGTTTGAGCACCGTATTGCCGAAAGAACCGGTGCCGCCCGTGATGAGCAGTGTTTTACCTGCAAATACTGTGGATTCCATATCGAAACCTCCAAGAATGGGCGCGCGGCCCTGTAATGTCACGTAAGAAAAGTATAACCTTGTACAGTATACCATAATCCGCCCGGGATGCCAAGATTTTGACGGATTTCGCCGTTTGACGGTCCGCTTTGGTTCTGGTATTATTTTCTTAGCTGTCCTGCGCAGCGGCGCGCGGCGCGGAAAGCAGCGCCTGCGCAACAAAGGCGCGTGCGAAAACAAGCCTGTCCGTCTGCAGGTGTGAAGAGATTCAGCGCGGCTTCAAAAAAGACAAAGCTTCCCATTATTAAAAAAGGAGATTGATCGATTTTTATGGACACAGTCCTGCCCAGTTTATTTCTGCAGGTCATACTCATTGCCTCCAACGCGTTTTTCGCCATGAGCGAGTTTGCGGTGGTGTCCGTCAACACACAGAAGATGAAGCGCCTGGCCGAGGGCGGCAGCAAGCCCGCCGCGCGTCTGCTCGTCATCACCGAGGCTCCGTCGGACTTCCTGGCCACCATTCAGGTGGGCGTTACGCTGTCCGGCTTTCTGGCTTCGGCCGCAGCCGCGGACAGCTTCGCGGACCCATTGGTCTCCGCGCTGTCGTTCATTCCCATTCCCGCGTCTACGCTGCGCGGCGTGACGGTGTTTCTCATTACCATTATTCTTTCTTATTTCATGCTGATTTTCGGCGAGCTTGCGCCCAAGCGCATCGCTATGAAGAATCCGGACGGCGTGGCGCTCAAGGTCGTGGGCGTCATATGGGCGCTGAACAAGGTGTGCAAGCCCGTCATCAAGCTGATCGCCGCGTCCACCAACCTTGTGCTGCGTCCGCTGGGCATCGGCCCGGCCAGTGATGAGGAGCCGGTGGCGGAGGAAGATATTCTGATGATGGTGGAGGCCGGCGAGGAGACAGGCACCGTGGACGAACGCGAGCACGAGATGATCAAAAACATCTTCGAGTTCGACGACCGCAAGGTGTCCGAGATCATGACGCACCGCACCGATGTGGTGGGCGTGCCCGTGACGGCCACGCTGCAGGACATCGTGGCGCTGCAGGCGGAAAACCGTTTCTCTCGCATCCCGGTATATAAAGAGGACCTGGACGATATCGTGGGCGCTGTGTTCGTAAAAGACCTTGTCCCCCTGCTTGAGCCGGGCCGATATGCCGACGCCACGCCGGAAAAATACATGCGAAGCGTGTTGTATGTGCCCGAGGGTATGACGTGCTCCAACCTGCTGCACGCATTTCAGAAAGCGCGTGTACACCTGGCCATCGTCGTAGACGAATACGGCGGCACGGAAGGCATGGTAACCATGGAGGACCTGCTGGAGACGATCGTGGGCGATCTGGACGACGAGCACGAGGAGGACAATGCCGTCGTCACGCTGGCGGACGGCGTGTATGAGGTGGGCGGCGATGTGCCTGTGAATGAACTGGAGGGCCTTTTGGGCGAGGACATTTTTGAAAATGCCGACTGTGATACCATCGGCGGCTTCATCACTGAGACATTGGGCCGTATCCCGCAGGCGGGCGAGACGCTGCCGCTGGAGACACTGGGCTATACCCTCACCGTAGCGGAAGCCACGCCCCGCGCCGTGACGAAGGTGACCATCACCCGTACGGCTGAAAAAACGGCCGATCCGCAGCCCGCGCCGGAGCAGAAGCGCCGTTTCGGACGCAAAAAAGACAGGGACGGGGAAAAGTGAACCCGTCCCAGGATGAAAGCAGGCGCAAACCAGGGCGCGGACGTGTCCGGGAGCCTGAACCACAAAGCCCGGTGCGGCGATAAAGCAAAGGAGAGCTGAACAATGCGCGCTTATGAACGCCTGATGAATTATGTAAAAGTACACACCACATCCCAGGACGGCACGGGGCGAACGCCCACTACGGAGCGCCAGCTGGATCTGGCGCGGATGCTGGCGGAGGAGATGCGCGCAATGGGCATAGCCGACGCGCGCGTGGATGGCTTCGGCTATGTGTACGGAAGCCTGCCCGCTACGCCCGGCTGCGAAAAAAGCCCGGCCATCGGCTGGATCGCCCACATGGATACGGCCCAGGCATTCTCCGGCGAGAATGTGAAGCCCATTCTGCATGAGAATTATGATGGAGGCGACGTGGCCCTGCCGCAGTGCGGCTGCGTACTGAAAACGTCCGAGTTCCCGTTCCTGAAAGAGCTGAAGGGAAAAACGCTCATCACGGCCGACGGCTCCACGCTTCTGGGCGCGGACGATAAGGCGGGCATTGCGGAGATATTGACGGCATGTGAACAGCTCCTGCAAAGCGGCGCGCCCCATGGCCCGGTGAAGATCGCCTTCACGCCGGACGAGGAAGTGGGCGAAGGCGCAGACCATTTCGACGTGCCGGGCTTCGGGGCGGCTTATGCCTATACGATGGACGGAGGCGAGGTGGGCGAGATATCCTACGAGAACTTCAACGCCGCGTCCGCTGTGTTCCGCATCACGGGCGTTTCGGTACACCCGGGCAGCGCCAAGGACACCATGGTAAACGCGCTGAAGCTGGCCTGCGAGATCGACGGCATGCTGCCGCCGCGGGAGGTGCCTGAGCACACCGAGGGCCGGGAGGGCTTTTTCCACATGGACGCTCTGTCCGGAGACACGGCTGCCGCGCGTCTGGAATATATCGTGCGCGACCATGACCGGGAAAAGTTTGAGGCGCGCAAGGAGCTGCTGCGCGGCGTGGAAAAGGCCATGACGGAAAAGTATCCCACGGCGCGGGTGGAGCTTGCGCTCAAGGACAGCTACTACAACATGCTGGAGCAGATCCGTCCCTGCATGCACCTCATTGACAATGCGAAAAAGGCCTGCGAGGCGGCGGGCGTACAGTGGTTTGAGGAGGCGACGCGCGGGGGGACAGACGGTGCGCGGTTGTCGTATATGGGTTTGCCCTGTCCGAACCTGGGAACCGGGGGCCATAACTTCCACGGGCCTTACGAGTGTATCACAGCAGAAAGTATGGACAAGGCCGTGGAGATCATTTTAAATATCATCGCGCTGTACGCGGCGTGAGCGGGGATAGTTTGAAAGGGGCGGGCCCCTTTCATTGAAAATCACTGCGGGCAGGCCCAAAGGGCTGCCCGTGAGCGGGCGCGAGGCCTGGACAAATAAGCACAAAACGGGGAGGCGGCGCCTCCCCTCTTTTTCATTTGCGTTTTGTGAAATTTGCGCAAAACATGCGGAAATATGAAATATTTTGTTCCTGCCGGACGTATAACAAACAAAGGGATGCCCCAGAGAGAAAGGAAGTGCTTTGTTGTGAAAAAAACTGTATGGAAGCTGTTCGCACCGGCGCTCTGTGCCGCTGTGCTGTTTGCCGCGTGTTCAAAGGATGACAGCTCGTCTTCGCGTCCGCAGAGCGTTCCAACACCGCCTGCAAGCTCCAGCGTACCGCCGGCAAGCGCATCGTCGCAGCCTGCAAGCTCCAGCAGCGCGGCGTCATCGGAGGCGGCAAGCAGCGTGCCGGCGTCCAGCTCTGCCGCTTCGTCCTCCGCGGCCGCCACGCCCACGCAGAGCACACGCCGCGGCGCTACGGTACGCGCGGACGGCGGCCTGCGTCTGCGCGCATCCGCCAGCGAAAAAAGCGAAAAGCTGCTCACGATCCCCGACGGCACGCACATCGAGTGTACCGGCTGGCAGAGCGGGTGGGCCAAAACGACCTACGAGGGCAAAACAGGCTATGTCTCGGCAGTGTACTTATTGTATGACGGCAAGGTGCGTGCGGACGGCGGCCTGCGCCTGCGCAGCGGCCCGGGCGAAAGCTACGAAAAACTGCTCACCGTGCCGGACGGCACCGTGCTGCCCTGCATTTCTCAGGGGGACGGCTGGGTGAAAACGACCTACAACGGCAAAACAGGTTATGTTTCTCAGGACTATCTGCTGGTTCCCGTTACCGTGCGCGCGTCCACAGGCCTGAACCTGCGCGCCTCTGCCAGCGAAACGGCCGAAAAACTGCTCACCATTCCCAACGGCACCGTAGTACAGTGCTACGGCAACAAGGAGAATGAGTGGGCCAGGGTGGCTTACAACGGCAAGGCGGGCTATGTTTCCTATCTTTATATCGCCTATGATTGAGCGGTGAAACGGGCTCGAAGAAACTGAAAGCGGGGCTTAAAGGAAGTGTTTGTCCATGAGAAAAACAGCGATATCCATTTTGGCAATAACGCTTTGCGCGCTGTTATCCGGCTGTGGAAAAGCAATGACCATCAGCCTTCCGTTTGCAGCCTCGGACGTGGAAAATGTTGAAATGTACCATTATGTCGTTCCGGCCTCCGCTGAAAAAAAGATCATAACGCAGGCGGATGCTATCAGCGAGCTTTACGCCGTGTTTTCGGAACTGCCTGTGAGCGACCGAAAGACCGAGCCGGTCGCGGGGGGAGCGGTAACGAGCTTCAGGTTCAACCTTTCGGATCATACAAGCTATGAAATTATTTATTGCGCAGAGGCTGTTAAGAAAGGCCGATTGAAGCTCCCCGCAGAACAGCAGGATTATTTCACCTCGGCGGATATTGGAGGCTGCTGGGATGGCTGTGCTTATGAAGCGGTGGATACAGGCGAAAGTGAGCTGCCGACATACAGTTGAACCACGGTTTTCCGGCGGTTCAAAACCGCGTGGCGGAGCTGCTGTAAGTAAAAAAGAACCATGCGGGACGGCTGCCACGGCATGCTGTTCCGTCGTATAAAAGCGCGTTCCGTCCGGTCTTATGGCTTTGCGGAGCGCGCTTTTTATCATTCCACATAAAAGCGGCTTTCTTTTTCGGCGCAGAATGTGTAAACTGGAGAAAAGCATAAAAATTTTTGAAATGCTTTACTAATTTACTTGACTAAAGCAAACGGCTGTATTATACTGCTTTTATCACGGAAAACGGAGCGGCCGCACCGGCCGGAAACGCCACCGTGGACGGCGAAAGCGGGAGCGGGCTTTGCACGGGACCGCCCGCGCCGCAGAACAAAGGGGGCAAGCGCCAATGGAGATCGAAACGGGACGTCTGCCGAAAGACGAACAGGTGCCGCTGCTTTTGCGCGGACTGTTCGAGCAGCGCGGCTACCGCCGCTACCGGATGAGCAATTTTGAAGCCTATGACCTGTACCGGGAGAATAAAAACTTTCTCGAAAGCGAAGGGATCATTACCTTCACCGATGCGTCGGGCCGGTTGATGGCTCTGAAGCCGGACGTTACCATGAGCATCGTCAAGCACACGAAGCCGGACGCTGTTTCCAGCAAGCTGTATTATGTGGAAAACGTGTTCCGTCTGGCGCCGCAGAGCGGCGAATACCGGGAGATCAGCCAGATGGGCCTGGAGTTCATTGGCGGCCAGGGCGGCTATGCCGAGGCTGAGGCCGTTGAATTGGCCGTGCGCAGCCTTGCGGCCATTGGTCCGCAGAGTGTTCTGGACGTGGGTCACATGGGCTTCATCACGAGCCTGTTGGACGTGCTGGGCGTCAGGGAGGAAGCCCGCGCCGCCGCGCTGGACGCGCTGCGGGCCAAAAACGCCCACACGCTGCGGGCCATCGCGGCCGAAAGCGGCTGCACGGAGGAAGAGGCGGGCCAGCTTGCCGCGCTGGCGGCTTTGGCCGGGCCCTTCCCCGAAACGCTGGACGCCGCCCGCGCGCTGGTGGCCGCGCCGGGCATGGCGGACGCCTGCGGCGAGCTGCAGAGCCTGTACGACGCGCTGGAGGCTGTGGATGCGGCGGATACTCTGCGGCTGGATTTCTCCACGCTCAACGACATCGACTACTACAACGGCGTTGTGTTCAAGGGTTATGTCCGGGGCGTGCCCCGGGCCGTGCTGGCGGGCGGGCGTTACGACAACCTGATGCGCCGCTTCGGCAAGCCGCAGCCCGCCGTGGGCTTCGCGCTGTACCTGGGCGGGCTGGGCCGGGCGTTTGCGGAAAAATCCGATTACGACGTAGACACTCTTCTTTTGTATGATGCAGGCCAAAGCCCGGCGCAGGTGGCGCGGGCGGTACAGAGCATTTTAAAAAGCGGCCGCAGCGTAAGGGCCGAACAGAGCGCGCCGGAGGGCCTGCGTGTGCGCCAGACGCTGCGCCTTGGCCCGGACGGAGCGGTCCCCGTGACAGGAGGTGGCGGCATATGCTGAATATCGCCTTGCCCAAGGGACGCTTGGGCGACAAGGTATACGGGCTGTTTTCCTCCATTGGGTACGACTGCGCGGCCATTTACGAGGACAACCGGAAGCTGGTGTTTGAAAACCCGGAGCGCGGCGTGCGGTACCTGCTGGTGAAGCCCAGCGACGTGGCCATCTATGTGGAGCACGGAGCGGCGGACATCGGCGTGGTGGGCAAGGACGTGTTGCTGGAAACACAGCCCGATGTATATGAGCTGCTTGATTTGCAGCTGGGCCGCTGCCGTCTGGCTGTGGCAGCGAAAAACGGCTGGCAGGAGGACCTTTCGCTGCCATTGCGCGTGGCGACGAAGTACCCCCGCGTGGCAAAAGAGTATTACGAGGCGCAGGGCCGCCAGATCGAGATCATCCGGCTGAACGGCAGCATCGAGCTTGCGCCCATTCTGGGCCTTTCGGATGTGATCGTGGACATCGTGGAAACAGGCACGACGCTGAAGGAGAACGATCTGGGCGTGTTCGCGGACGTGGCCCAAAGCAGCGCGCGGCTCATTGCAAACAAGGCGAGCTATCAGTTCAGCGCCGGCGTCATCGACGGCATCTGCGGGAAGTTGAGGGAAAAGCTATGATTCGTGTGTTCAAAAGCGGGGAAGTGGCCCGCGCGGATATTTTATACCGGGGAGAATCCGGCAGCACGCAGGCCGTGGAGGACGCGGTGGCGGATATTCTGGCCGATGTGAAGAAAAACGGAGACGCGGCGGTGCTGCGTTATTGCGAAAAATTCGACGGTGTGAAGCTGGCGGGGCTGCGCGTGGCGCAGGCGGATATCGACGCGGCCTACGAAGCGGCGGACCCGGAATTCATCCGGACGCTGACGATGGCCGCTGGCAACATCGAGGCCTTCCACAAACGGCAGATCCGCCGGAATTTTGTCATCAACGACACGCCCGGCGTGGTGCTGGGCCAGAAGGTGACGCCCATTGAGCGGGTGGGCCTGTATGTGCCCGGCGGCACGGCCAGCTACCCCTCCAGCGTTCTGATGAACGCTATTCCGGCGCGTCTGGCGGGCGTTTCGGAGATCATAATGGTAACGCCTCCCGCAAAGGACGGCAGTGTGGCGCCGGCCATTCTTACGGCCGCAAGGGTGGCGGGCGTGACGGCCATTTACAAAATGGGCGGCGCGCAGGCCGTGGCGGCGCTGGCCTACGGGACCGAAAGCGTGCCGAAGGTGGATAAGATCGTCGGCCCGGGAAACATTTTTGTGGCCGCCGCCAAGCGCCGGGTATACGGCATCGTGGACATCGACATGATCGCAGGCCCCAGCGAGATACTGGTGCTGGCCGACGCTGCGGCGAACCCCGCCTATGTGGCAGCGGACCTGCTGAGCCAGGCCGAGCACGACAGGCTGGCCACCGCGGTGCTGGTGTGCGACAGCGAGGCGCTGGCCGGGGCGGTTTCGGCGGAGCTGGAGCGGCAGATTCCCTTGCTGCCCCGGGCGGACATCGCCCGCGCGTCCATCGACAACAACGGCAAGATCATCATTGCACGGGACATGGCCGAGGGCGTGGACATCGCCAACGAGATCGCGCCCGAGCATCTGGAGGTCTGCGTGGACGACCCGTTCAGCCTTTTGAACAGCATCCGCAACGCGGGCAGCATCTTTTTGGGAAAAAACGTGCCCGAGGCGCTGGGCGATTATTTCGCAGGGCCGAACCACACGCTGCCCACGCTGGGGACGGCGCGCTTTTCCAGCCCGCTTTCCGTGGATGATTTCGTGAAAAAATCCAGTTTTATTTATTACACGAAAGAGGCGCTGGGTGCGGTGCAGGAGCGCATCGTCGATTTTGCCGAGCGCGAGGGGCTTTCCGCTCACGCGCGCAGCGTGTCCATCCGGTTCGAGGACGGGCAGTAAGACGAAGCAAAGGGGAAACGTGAATGGAGTTTATTGCGTTCATCGTGACGGTGCTTGTGGGCTTTGTGGCGGAAAGCCTGCTGGGGAATTGGCTGAACTGGCCCGGTGTGGGCGCAGTTTTCGCCGCTGCGGCAGCGGCGGCGTTCATTCTTCGGGCGCTGCGGCGTAAAGAAGCGCCTGCCGAAACACAAAGCGATGCCCAATCCCCGGGCGGTTGCCCCGGCGGGCAGGAAAAATGATTTTTGGTGCAGGGAGGCAGAGAAACGCATGAGCCGTTTTTTGGCGGGCGCGCTGCGCGCCGTTACGCCCTATACGCCCGGGGAGCAGCCGCGGGGCGTGGAAACCCTTATCAAACTGAACACGAATGAAAACCCGTACCCGCCCAGCCCGAAGGTACTGGAGGCGCTGAACGGCCGCGCGGCGGAAAACCTGCGCCTGTATTCGGACCCCGCGTGCGCGGATTTTCTGGCCGCGCTGGCAGAGACGTTCGGCGTGGGCCGGGACCAGGTGTTCGCGGGCAACGGCTCGGACGAGGTTCTGGCGTTTGCATTCCTCGCGTTTTGCGAAAAGGGCGCGGCATTCGCAGACATCACCTACGGCTTTTACCCGGTGTTCGCGCAGCTGTTCGGCATCGCGGCGCAGGAGGTGCCGCTCCGGGAAGATTTTTCGGTGAATACAGGCGATTATGCGGGTGTGCCGGGCACGGTGTTCCTGGCAAACCCCAACGCGCCCACGGGCCTGTGCCTGCCGCTGGCGGAGATCGAGGCGCTCCTTCGGCAGGACCCGGACCGCCTGGTGGTGGTGGACGAGGCCTATGTGGATTTCGGCGGAGAGAGTGCCGCCTGCCTGCTGGGCCGGTACGACAATCTGCTGGTGGTGGGCACCTTTTCCAAAAGCCGAAGCCTCGCGGGCGCGCGGCTGGGTTATGCCGTGGGCAGCCCGGCGCTCATCGCGGACCTGAACACCGTCAAATTCAGCTTCAACCCCTATAATATCAACCGCCTGACGCTTCTGGCGGGCGAGGCCGCGCTGGCCGACGCACCCTACTTCGCGCGCTGCTGCACGCAGGTAGCCGCCGTGCGGGACGAGACGGCGCAGGCCCTTCGCGCGTTGGGCTTCACAGTGACAGACAGCAAAACAAACTTTCTGTTCGCGGGCGCGCATCCGGCTGTTTCCGGAGGAGAATATTATGCAGCGCTGCGGCAAAGCAGCATTCTTGTGCGGCACTTTACGCTGCCGCGTATCGAGAACTGGGTGCGCATCAGCGTCGGCACCGCCGCGCAGATGCAGCGCCTTGTGGATGTGACAAAGCAGATACTGGACGCGCGGCACAGCGCCGCGCGCTGACAAAAAACACACGAAACAGGAGGGTTTGCCATGAGCATGCGCATCGTAAAATCCGCGCGCCGCACCGACGAAACGGAGATCAGCCTGACGCTGAATCTGGACGGTTCAGGCATTTACGACGTGGACACGGGCTGCGGTTTTTTGAACCATATGCTGGAGCTGTTCAGCCGCCACGGCCGGTTCGACCTCACGCTCGCCTGCCGCGGCGACGTGCAGGTGGATTATCACCATACCGTGGAGGATATCGCCATCGTGCTGGGCCGCGCGTTCAGCGAGGCGCTGGGTGATCGCGCCGGCATCAACCGCTACGGCACCTGTACGCTGCCCATGGATGAGGCGCTCATCCTTGCGGCTGTGGACATCAGCGGGCGGCCGGCCGTGGGCTATGCGCTGGAGGTCCCCACCGAAAAGGTGGGCGATTTCGACACCGAACTGGTGGAGGAATTCCTGCTGGGCTTCGCGCGCAGCCTGGGCTGCGCGGTGCATGTGCGCCGCCTGGCGGGCACAAACAGCCACCATATCATCGAGGGCATGTTTAAGGCGCTGGCCCGCGCGCTGAAAGAGGCCGTCGCCATCGATGAAAAATACGCGCTTGAGATCCCATCCACCAAGGGGACGATTTTGTGAATGCGGAGGGACGGATATGATCGCGGTGATCGATTACGGCGTTGGCAACCTGTTCAGCCTTTCGTCCTCTCTGGCGTATCTGGGGCTGGAAAATAAAATCACGCGCAGCGCGCGGGAGCTGGACGAGGCGTCGCATATCATCCTGCCCGGGGTCGGCGCGTTCGGCGACGCGATGGAAAAGCTCGCGTCCACGGGCCTTGTGCCCGAGCTTGAGCGGCAGGCGGAAAACGGCAAGCCGCTGCTGGGAATCTGCCTTGGCATGCAGCTTCTGTTTGAAAAAAGCTATGAGTACGGCGAGCACGCGGGCCTTGGCATGCTGCCGGGCAGCGTCTGCCCGCTGGAACCGGATCTCGCGGCGGCGGGCTTTAGTTACAAGGTGCCGCACATCGGCTGGAACAGCCTGCATCTGGTAAGGCCGGAAAACCCGCTGATGGCCAATACGCGCGAGGGCGATTTCGTCTATTTCGTCCATTCGTTCTATGTCAAGGGCTGCGGGGACGCGCTGGTGGCCGGCGCCGAATACGGCGTGACGGTGCCCGGCGCGGTGGCGCGGGGCAATGTGTACGGCTGCCAGTTTCACCCGGAAAAAAGCGGAGAAGCCGGCCTGCGCATCCTGCGGGCTTTTGCGGCGCTGTGACGGGAAAAATACAGAAACCGGCCCGCGGGCGGCGTGCGCGCCGCCGGGGCGCAGAAAGGAAGAAGCGGCCATGCAGATATTCCCGGCGATTGACCTGAAGGACAAACAGGTGGTGCGTCTGACGCAGGGAGACTATGGAAAAGTGGAGGTGTACGGGCAGGACCCGGCCGCCGCCGCGCGCGGCTTTGCGGCGCAGGGGGCGAAGTACTTGCACGTTGTGGACCTGGACGGCGCGAAGGACGGCGCGCTCTCCAACTTCGACGCGGTGTCCGCCATTATCGCGGCCACAGGCATGTTTGTGGAGGTGGGCGGCGGCATTCGCGACGAGGCGCGGGTGCGCGCGTATCTGGAGCAGGGCGCGGGACGTGTGATCCTGGGCACCGCCGCACTGCGCGATTTTGCGTTTTTGCAGCGCATGGTGGACAAATACGGAGAAAAAATCGCCGTGGGCGTGGACGCGAAGGACGGTTTTGTGGCCACCGACGGCTGGCTGAACGTGAGCCGCACGCAGGGCGTGGACTTTTGCAGGCGGGTATATGAAGCGGGCGTGCGGAACGTGATATACACCGATATCGCCCGGGACGGCGCGATGCAGGGCACGAACCTGTCCGTGTATGAGACGCTGGCGCGGGAGGTGCCGGGCCTCGGTGTCACGGCGTCGGGCGGCATTTCGTCGCTGAGCGAGATCCGCGCGCTGGCCGCAATGGGGACAAAGGCGGCTATTGTGGGGAAAGCCGTATATACGGGCGCGCTGGCCCTGCCGGATGTGCTGGCCGCGGCGGGGGAGGAATAGTTCTATGGTGACAAAGCGTATCATCCCGTGCCTGGACATCCGAAACGGGCGCGTGGTAAAGGGCGTGAATTTCAAGGGCGTGCAGGACGTTGAGGACCCCGTGGCGCTTGCGCGGCGCTACAACGACGCCGGCGCCGACGAGCTGGTGTTTTACGACATCACGGCCAGTGTGGAGGGGCGCGGTCTGTTCACAGACGTGCTGCGGGACGTGGCGCGGCAAATATTCATCCCCCTCACCGTGGGCGGGGCAATCAATACGCTGGAGGATTTCGACCGGGTGCTCAAGGCGGGCGCGGACAAGGTGAGCGTCAATTCCGGGGCCATCAAAGACCCGGCCCTCATCGGAGCGGCTGCGAAGAAATACGGCGACCAGTGTGTGGTGCTCTCCATGGACGTGGCCCGCGTGGACGGCAAATACCACCTGTTCACAAAAGGCGGGCGCGAGGATACCGGTCTGGACGCACTGGAATGGGCTGTGCGCGGCGAAGCCGGGGGCGCGGGGGAGATCGTGCTGAACAGCATCGATACCGACGGCGTGAAGCGGGGGTTTGACCTGGAGATGCTGGAAGCCCTGTCGAAGCGTGTGTCGCTGCCCATCATCGCATCGGGCGGCGCGGGCAAAATGGAGGATTTCAAAACGCTGTTCACGCTGCCGGGCGTGGATGCGGGCCTCGCGGCCAGCATTTTTCATTTCGGCGAGGTGGATATCGGAAATTTGAAGCGGTATTTAACTGAAAGCGGCGTGCCGGTGCGGCTGTGAATGCGGAGAGGAACGCGTGCCGGAATGAAAAAACGGGGAACCCCGACTTTTAAAAACGACTTGACGCCGCAGCAGCGCGAACGGCAGCAAGCCGTTTTTGCGAAAGAACGCAGGCAGGAGGAAAAGAACCGGAAAACCGGAGAAATTCTGGACGCGGCGGCTGCCGTTTTGAAGATTCTGACGGATGTATAGCGGAAATTCAATGGAGGCTTATGGATATGCGGCGGGGAGCTGCCGTCCCTGCGGCGCTGAGAGATTCGGCAGGTCCGCCGGGGGAACGGTTTTTCGCTGATGCAGAACCGCGA
>OFCM01000105.1_pt1 | contig 63223 bp, 46 predicted proteins | sample 1520841 | NCBI WGS metagenome assembly OFCM01 (sample SAMEA2699037, study PRJEB24076) | metagenome | biome: Human gut stool | place: Spain | collected 2012-11-21 | reverse complement strand
CGCGGCTCACGCGGCTCACGCGGCTCACGCGGCTCACGCGGCTCACGCGGCTCACGCGAAGATCGTGTAGCAGCATCGACGACACTGCTCAGAACCCAATGGACGATGAAGTTCAGCAAGAGAAGGACGCACGAATGCAGAAAGAACGACAGCGAGGACGAACCTCTCCCCAGGATCCATGACGAAATATCCAGAGGACGCAGAAAAGAAAGGCCCCAGAGTTACGCAGTCCCAAATCAATCTCATGGACTACTTGCACCCACCCCCTTCGGGGGCCGCCTGAATGGCGGAACCGCAACGTTTTGCGCCGGTGACTGCGAAATTCGCGCCGATATCGGCGCGGGTGAGGGCGTATGCTCCGTGGCCAGTCATGGGAAACGACGACGGAAACAGGGGCGGCTCCTCCCCGGCATGCCAGGTGTGCGGCCGGCCAGTGCGCGAACGCGACCCCCGAACGGGATCGGCGCCGCCATGCCACCGTGCATGCCGCGGGTCGTGGGAACACCGGCGACGTCTGGAACGCGAGCGTGAGCGTTCGGCCGAACTCGACGAGTCGATGCTCAGGGCCAGATGGTCGGCACGACAGGCGGCCGCCTCCTGGAGGGACGACATCGCCAACCGAAACGAGCTCGTCGCGGACGCCGACCGGTACAGGTCGATACGGGCGTACTGGCTCGTGCGCACGCTCGTCCTGGTCATGCGTCTCGAACCGCGTACGGTCGCCTCCGGCGCGGACCCGAGGACCGTGGAACTGACCCGGCAGGCGGGACGCCGGACCATGGACCGCATCGCCGACATCATCCGCTGGAAATGGCCACGGCCATGGAGGAACGACCCCGGAACCGGCGACGAGGGAACCCTGGACCGGACCCTCGAAGGCGCGTGGCCCGAACCCGTCGAGGGAGGAGAGACGGGGTACCGGGCCGATCTCGACCACGCGGACACGGCGGGGGCCCGCACCATCGGCTGGGAACGGATCATCGACACGATCTGGCGAGAGGACCACCGGGATCCGGAACGGTCCGGGCCATGGACCCTCGGCGCAGGAGGGGAGGCATGATGACGGCACGGGCGGACGAGCCGGTGCCCGGCATCTGCGCATGGTGCGGGCGCGCGGCTGACATACACGCGGACGGATGCTGCGCCGAATGCCGGCGGCGCGCGGACAGGACGGCCGGGGGCCCCGGCCGTGCCCGATGCAAGTGGTGCGGGCGGCCACTGCGTTATGCGGGCAGAGGCAGGCCGCCGGAATACTGCGGTCCCCGATGCAAATGGGCGTGGGAGCGCGAAAAGGCGCGCAGGGGACGGGAGTTGGCCGGTACAAGCCTCGCCGCCGCGGCCGCGGGCCTTAACGCGATGGCGGCGGACCTCGAAAGCCGCGGCGCCATGGTCGCGGCCATGAGCCGCGCCATCCGCGAGTCCGGACGCCGGGACAGGGAACAGGCGCGGCTGCTCATGTGCCAGAGCCTCGCGATGATCGCACGGCACCGGCCCGACCTGACGACCAGTCCGACGCCGGAAGGGTTCGTAGGCCGGCTGTGCGACGCGCTCGACGGCCTCGAACCGGGGCTTTCCGCAAGGACCATTGCCCACAACCGCGAGGGGAGGAACGGAAGGTGACGATCAGACTCACCAAGCTCTCCAACGCCGAATACGCGCTGCGCGACATACGCGAGGCCACCATGGGCGACGGCACGCTCAAGGGCGCCAGCCCTGCCGGCTACTACACCGCGCCCGGCAACCCGCCCGGGCGTTGGATCGGATCCGCATGCCGCCTCGTGGGCGGACGCGAGGGCGGGGAGGCGACCAGCGCTCAGGTGCGCGGCCTCATCAACGAGCGCCGCGACCCCGCAAGCGGGCGACTGCTCGGCGACCCGAGGATGGAGGCCGGGGACCAAGGGAACGCGCCGGTCGCCGGATGGGACCTGACCGCCACCGTACCCAAAAGCGTGAGCATCATGTGGGCGTTCGCGGACCCGGACACCCGCCAGGCCATCGATCGGTGCCTCGACCAGGCCGCCCGCATGACCATCGCCTACCTGGAGGACGAATACGCGCGGACCCGCGCCGGGCGCGGGGGCGTGGCATCCGTCGCATGCGACGGGCTCGCCGGCTTCCAGTTCGACCATTGGGACAGCCGCGACGGCGACCCCCACCCCCACAAGCACATCGTCATCAGCAACCGCGTCCGCCGCGGCACGGACGGCCAGTGGACCGCGCTCGACGGCCGGCTCGTCTACCAATCCACCCTGGAGGTCAGCGAATACCACGCCAACCTCGTGCGCGACCTCATTACCCGCGAACTCGGCTGGTCGTGGGAGGCCCGGCAGGACGGGGGAAACCCCATATGGGAGATCCAGGGCGTGCCGCGACGACTCATCGACGTGTTCTCCAGCCGCGACGCCGAGATCAGTGGCGAAGTCGAGCGCCGCATCGCCCTTGAAGAGGCACGGGCCGGACGACCCGTCACCGACAGGCGCCGCGACGAGATCCACCGCGACGTATGGCTGGAGACCAGGCGCGCCAAACCCGCGCGGCAGCCATCCCTGGCGGACAAGCGACGCATGTGGGCCGACAAGAAGGACCGGGACGCGCCCGACATCAGCATCCCCGACATGATCCGCGACGTCAACTCCTACCACGGCGAGGCCGTCCGCGTCACGGAGGACGCGGGGGAGTCCATCGCCGGACTCGTCCTCGGCCGCATGGCCGAACACGGCACCGGGGACGGCCGGGCCATCGAGGAGACCCTGGACCGCGTCACGTCGAAACGCACCACGTGGAGGACGACCAACATACGGGCCGAGGCGCAGCGCGTCACCGCGGGAGTGCGCATGGACCCACGCGACAGGATCCGAGCCGCCAACGAGATCGCCGGACAGGCCGCCGCCCGGTGCATCAGGCTCACCCCGACCCGGTACTCCCTGCCCGAGGGCGCGGCCGGCGACCCGGCAATCGACGCCGGCGGCGGACGCACCGTGTTCGACCCGCCCGCGCTGGACCTGTACACCACGCAGGACGTGCTCGACGCCGAACGCGAGGCCATGGGCGCGTTCGACGAGACCGCCGCGGCCCCCTACACGCACGAGGACGCGGCCCGCGCCCTAGACGGGTGGAAGTCCGCCCACGACGGACGTCTCTCGGACGACCAGATGGGCGCGGCCGCAGCCACGCTGTCCGGCACCACGCTCGCCGACGCGCTCATCGGCGCCGCCGGCACCGGCAAGACCACCACCATGCGGGCCACGGCGGACCTGTGGCGTCGGGCCAACGGGCCTGACTCGGTCATGGGCCTGGCCACCAGCCGTAGGGCCGTCGCCGAACTCGCCGACAGCATCGGAGGGGGATGCACCACCATCGCCATGCTGCGCACATGGCACAGCCCGGAGGCGGCGCGGGAGCGTGGGCGGGAACGGGACATGCTGCGCGCCGGGCTCGCGGACGCGCCCGCGGCCGGCCAACGGCTCCTGATCCGCCAGAGGCTTGCCCACATGGACGCGCTCGACGCCCAGTACTCCATGCGCGCCGGACAACTCGTCGTCGTCGACGAGGCCGGCATGGTCGACACCCGCGACATCGCATGGCTCGCCCGCATGGCCCGCGAGGCCGGCGCAAGGCTCCTGCTGACCGGGGACCCCGACCAGCTCGACAGCGTCTCCGGCGCCGGTGGGCTGCTCGGCTGGGCGCAGAGGACCGGGCGCGGGTCCCGGCTCACGACGCTGTGGCGGTTCACCTCGGAGGCCGGACGGTGGGCGAGGGACCCCGACGGGCCCGCGTCGCGCACACGCTGGGAACAGGAGGGCGGGGCCACGCTGCGCCTGCGCCGAGGAGGGGACCGCGCGCGGGACGAGAGCGTGCGCGAATGCGAGGAGACCATCCGCGAATACAAGGCGCACGGCCGACTTCACTGGGGCGAGGACCCCGACATGGAGGAGCTCGCGTACCGCATGTGCCTCGACTGGCAGTCCATGGGCAAGACCACCCTCCTGATAGCCGGCACCAACGATCAGGTCAAGGACATGAACCGCCGGTTCATCCTCGAACGCCGCGCCCGGGGACTCGACGAGCATCCCACGGGCCCCAACACGATCCCCCTGTCGGACGGCCTGCAGGCCACGCCCGGCGACCAGATCCTGTGCCGGCGCAACGACCGGTCGGTCACCGGGCCAGGCGGCCGGCGCATCGAGAACGGCATGCTCTTCCGCGTGCTCGCCGTGCGCGACGGCAAGGCCGTATGCGAGGCACTGTCCGACGGCGACCGGTGGGACATCCCCCTCTCGTTCGCGGCCGGCCACTGCCAGGCCGGCTACGCCGCCACCGTCCACCGCTCCCAGGGCATGACCGTCGACCGGTGCGCCGCCCTGTTCCCCTCCGGAAGCGATGTGCCATGCAACCTGCAGTACGTGGCCGCGACCCGCGGACGGGAGGAGAACCACCTCCTGTACGCGTGCCCGGACAAGGACAGCCGCGAACTCGACCACCGGCTCACCGGGGCGCAGACCGACCCCGAGCGCATCGCCGAAGCCCGCATGCTCGCAGCAATGCTCTCCCACTCGGACACGCTCACCGCCACCGAGACCCGCGAACGCGAGACACGGGAGCGCATGGACCTCAACCGCCTCATACGCGAGCACGACCACGCCGCGGGACTGATCGCAGGCCCCCACCTCAAGGCCAAACTCGCCGAACGGCACGACCCCGGATCCGTGCGGGCCATCGCCGACAGCCCAAGCTTCGAATGGCTGCGCGGCACCTGGTCACGCGCATGGATGACCGACCCCAAGCGGGCCCTCGCCATCATCGGACGCCCGATCCGCCCCGAACGAGCCGGCAAGACGGGAGAAGCCGGAACGGGGCGCGAGGGGCGGGAACCCGACCTGGCGGCCCTGCTCGCCGCCAGGCTCAACACGGGACTGCTCGACCGGGTCAACGGCGTCGTCCACGCCGATTGGGCCGGCGGCATGGTCCCGCCCATACGCTCAGACGCGCATACCGCGGCCCTTGACCTGGCCAGACAGAACGAACGCCTCATCGAACTGCGCACACGCGAACTCGAACGGCAGACCCGTCAGGCCGGACCCGCATGGCTCGGCCAGGTCACGAACCGGGAAGCCGACGACCCCGACCTGCTGCGCGACGTTGCGGCCTACCGGGCGATGTGGTCGGTCGACGACCCCGAGACGCCCCTCGGCCAACAGCCAGCCGCCCCGGGACGGCGCGCCCAGCACTGGGCCAACCTCGACGCCCGGCTCAACGCCCGGGCAAACCCCATGGAAGGGCATCGGCCGCCGCTTGGGGGCGCGCCGGTGGAAAGACGGGACATCACGCCGAAGATACCGCACACGATGCGGGGGATGGAGGAGACATGGCGACAGGACCCCGGGCCGTCGCGGCCGTACGAATCATATGCGCCTGGCTCGCCCGCATGAGCGCATGGTGCCAGGACTGGACGGACACGGCGCTCGTGACGGGCATCCTCATCATAGCGCTGCTCGCCGGAGCCACATCGCGAGCCCTCGCCGGGCGGGCCGGCCTCGCGCGCCGGATCGCGCTCATATGCCTCGACGCGATACTGGCCGCAGGCGCGCTCACGCTCATGTGGACGCTCGCCGCGCGCCACACGCCCATCGAGACGGTCGTCACGCAGATGCAGGCCGTGGCGGCGGGGGCGCCGATGCTGCCATGGGAATGACCTTGACAACGGGAGTGACGCGGGATTCCTCACTGAAGCGATTCCAGCCCGGCACCGCAGGAGAGAGGAAAAGCCTATATCGGGAAATACGCGGAACACTGAGGCCTCTGACTCGGGGGAGCTGATTCTCGGCTATGCTGGATTGGCATCGAGGTGAATCGGCCTGAATGCATCCGCAAGGAGGTCATCATGTATAGGTCTTCATTGATATCGCTCATCGCCGGGTTGACCTGCATCGTCGCTTTGATGGGTGCGCCCGTCGAGTGCTGGCAGGCGGAGTGCCGTGTGTGGGTGGCCATTATCGGCGGTTCGCTGTTCATGGCGGGCTGCGCTCTGCGCGCCTACTGCGCATACCATTCAAGGCATGCCAGGCATGATGTCACGTCCATGCTCCGAGGAGGAAGGACGGCGGCGCTGATTTTCGGTATCATTCTTTTCCTTGCCGGAGTATTGCAATCGCTTTATTCGCGGAGTGTTCTTCTATATCCGATGCTGTACGGATTCCTCCAGATACCACTGCCTGCATGGTCGATATTCAAAGAACGGGGAGAGACCGGAAACCCTTCACGGCATATTCAGGATTCCAGCGGCGGAGTGGTTCGGAGACAAGGGATGCGAAACGAGGATCCCCGGGACGCGGATGACCGAATCGACTCTACCGTATCTCTCCTGTTGTGGTTCTTGTTCATCATCCTGGCCAATATCGGATTCGCGTATCCAGATGACGAGTCGATCAAAACAGTGGTTAACGCGGTGTTCGGATGCCTTTCTGTCGAACAGTCGATCAAATTCCTGACCTCGGTGCTGCATCATCTCGAATGGAAAAGTGGACTGAAAAAGGAGGGGAGGAACGGCATCGGGAATCCTATCAAGAGGATGGGCGGAGCCGTGTGATTTCGGTCGCTTGCCAGTCCGGGCTTGCGATGAAGACTGGCAGGCTGTCGGTCAGGATCATTTCGAGGTTCTCGCTGAGGCCCTCGGCAATCAGCGGTGCCATGCAGTATTCCCAGACCATCTGGTGCCTTTCTGCGTTGACGCATATGTAGCATGTGAATATCTGCAGGGCTTTTTTGAACGTCTTGATTCTCGCATCCACGGGTGATGCGAGAATGTCGAGGATATTCGCCGTTTGGGTTGCGGCCAGTTTCCTGATGAACGAGACCACGATCCTTATCTCGTACTCCTCCACCATACGAAGCCAATATTCCGATTCCTCGTCCCCGGCCAGATTTGATGTCTGCCCGCGTTCCGAATCCGCGTTTTTCGCCGGTGCGCGGCGGCGCTGGATGCTGGCCAACACCCTCGCGTCGAGATCGAAGCGCGACCTGTTCTCGGCCTTTTTGCTCGTGATGTCGCGCTCTCCCGGGTCGTGGCCGAGATGCGTCCGCCGATCGTCCAGATAGTATTCGGCGACTTTGGCGACAAGCTGACCCATGGCTTCGGACGTCTCTTTCTTGAGTTCCGCCTCGCCTTCCTGGATTTCGTCGATGAGCTTCACGATGGCGGCGGCGACCGAGCACATCCAATGGTCGGCGAGCCTCATCTTTGCCCTGCTCGGGAGAGAGGCGAGGGCATCCTCAATGGTGTCCTGGTATGCGGCGCAGATGTCGGAGAGCATCTTCCGCATCATGTCCTCTTCGGTGAGGTACGGCACGGTATCGATGACCAGTATGTGGATGGCCGCCTGACGCATGGGTGATGTCGTGCCCGAGGCATTCCGTGCACCCGGCCTCTGATGCCTGCCTCCTGCATGAGCCATTCGCGCTGCGCGACGTTCTTTTTTGACGTTCCAGTCCAAGAGGAGCCTGCGCAAGGTCCGTTCTGCTTTCTCCGACTTTTTGTTGAAATCCTGGATCAGCGTGCGCTGTTCGGCGCGACGCATGCCAGAATCCGTTCGCAGCGCTTCCGCGCATTGCACGTATCCCATGCCGTGATTGGCCATGCCGCATCCGCACACGCAGTCTCCTCCTGGCTGGGCGAGTCTGCAGCTGTTCGAGTGTGTCGTGCATCGGGTCATATCTGGTTCCTTTTCCCGTCGGCTGATGCAGAACGGTCATTATATCCCCGGAAACCGGATTCTGCATTTGAACGCGCTGCGATTCGAGCCTGACGCCAGCTGACCTTGCCATCGCGTCGGCGGGGCATGGGAGGGAACGGGCCGGACGGGCCTGCGGGAGGGGCGCAGCGGGGACGCCGCTTGGCGGTCCCGGCGGGGGAGCGCATCCACGTGAGCTCGGCCTGCCACCACGCCCAAGCCAGCCTTTCGCGCTCGTAGGAGTCCCGTCTGTTCGCTCCGATGCCCGCCTTCCCCAGGCGTGCGGCCTCCGTGTCGAGTCGGCGCGTGAGACGCGCGAGGCCGGGGGCCGGTCCCGTGCCGAGCGGGTCGCAGCAGGTGTCGGCGAGTGCGTTGCCCTCCGCACGGGAGCGGTCCGGTCCCTGGAACAGGTCGTGCGAGCACAGGGACAGCCATCCGGAGAGCCTGCCGGCGATATCCGAGAGCATGGACCAGGGGGCGTGTTCCACTTGTGACCGGCCCTGGCACGAAACGGTCAAGGCGTCCATCCCTCCAGGTTTTCGGGCGAGGGCCCACCTGTTGGCGGACCGGCCCTCGCCCCTGCGCTCGAGCGTGACCCACCCGTCGGCGCGGAGGCGTTCGAGCGCGGTGCGCGCGGTCTCGCGGCCCACGCCGCACATGAGCGCCAGCCGTCGCACGTCGGCCTGGACGTCGGTCCGGTTCGCCCGCGCGCACAGCAGGCACAGGGCCGTGAGCACGCGCAGCCGTGACGTGCCGCCCGGCATGTCGAACCCGACGCGCCCGGCCCTCATGGCCCTCAGCGTGGCCGTGACCGCGGAGAGCGTGGACAGGGAGCGTTCCCGCCATCCGGGGTCGCTGCCGGGACGGGGGCCGGAGCGGGAGGCGGCCTTCACGGCGCGCTCCCAGTCGCGTCCGAGCACGTCCATCGCGCCTCCGGGCCCCGTCAGGGGGCGCGGGATGCGCACGCCCCGGCCCGCGCCGGCCGACATGGCGTGCGTCATGCCCGGGCGGGAGAGCAGGCCCGCCATGTCGTGAAGGCGCCAGTGGGCGCGGGCGGCGGACACGAGAATCGCGAACATGACCGGGGATGCGTCCGCGCCGGCCGGCAGCGGCGCGTCGAGCAGGCGTTGCGCACGCGCGGGCAGGGGACGCCTGTCGCCGGGGATCCACGGCATGCCGTCCGCGTCGAGGACCGCGCCCGCGCGGTCCTGCTCCCGCACCGGCACGGTGTCCGGCCCTGTCAGCCTGTCGGTGAGGGCGCGCAGCGTCCGGTCGAGCCGCTCCCACGCATCGGCGCGCGCCACCGGAATGTCGAGGGTCCAGGGGTCGCCATCCACGGGGACGCTCGCGCCCCCGTCGCGATGCGGGGACAGCGGTGGCCTGGCGCACCCGGTGCGCGGGTTGAGCAGGGGCGTCGGGTCGAGGCTGGGCAGCAGCAGGCGCATGCGCATGGCGATCGAGCGCATCAGCGGAGCCGGGACGCGCTCCAGGCTCGACGCCCACACGTGCATGCCGCCCGACGGGCCGGACCGGCAGATGACCGGCTCCAGGCCCGCGTCGCGCAGCAGGCCCGCGCAGCGCGCGGCGTCGGCTTCGGCCCGCCGGCGGGAGGACTCGTCCCCGTCATGCGCGTCCAGGTCGAAGCATGCGAGCCAGTAGTCGCTGCCGTCGGACAGGTAGATCGCCCACGGGCCGTGCGGCGGGCGCGCGCCCATGACGCGCTCCCGGGTGCGGTTCGTCCATCCTCCCCGTCCGTCACCGCGGTAGACGCGGCAGGTCGCGCGCACGCTCAGGCTCGACGCGAGCTCCCACGCGCCCCCGGGAAGGGCCCGCGAGTCCGGTTCGGCCCGTAGAATATGCGCTGTGGATGTGGTCCCCGTGATCGTGTCCATGTTCATGGTTCGCCGGGCGGTTCGGGAAAAGTCTCCGCCCGGCGGATTCTCCTTGTCTCCTCGTTCGTCCTTCATGTCCGGCGTCCCGTATGCGGGGCGCGTCCCGTACCCTCCACGCGAAGGGCATCCGGTATCGGCGCGTCCATGGTCCCGGCGTCCTGCCTCGCGGGCGGTTCCGTTTCGCCCCTGGCGTGGTGCGCCATGCGCGATGCGGGCGTCTGGAACACAGTGAGCCTGTCCGTCTCGACCGCGAACATGCTGCCCTCGTCCCGGCCGGTCCACCACGGGCGCGGCATGCCGGAGAAGGCGACCAGCTCGCCGCCGGCGAGCGTGCCCATGAGCCCGGCCACGCCGTCGCCGGCGGGCACGAGCAGCACATCCATCCCCGACCCGTGCAGCGTGTACGTGGCGATCAGGGCCGCCACGCGCGTGCCGTCCGCCAGACGCACCCGGTATGCCGCGCCCCTTGCGGACGCCAACGCCACGCCCTGAACGCGTGACACGCGCAGTCCGTTCCCGCTCATAGCCCGTCGCCTTCCGCGCCGCCCTGCGCCTCTCCGAACACGTCGGCCACGCGCCCGGGAGCCAGTCCGGTGGCGCACGCGGTGACCGTCTTCCCGAGCACGACCTGCCGGTCGGTGAGCTCCTGGTAGTCCGTCTCCTCGTCCGCGGCCGTCCGGGCGGCGAGGGACGCCTGGCCCGCCAGAGGGGCGCACGCGCCCGTGTCCAGTCCGTGCCATTCCGCTGCCAGGGCGGCCTTCCGCGCGCCGTCGGCCATGTCCTTCAGGTCCACGCGCCTGGCCGCCGTCGCCGCGTCCATGGCCTCGTCGTGCCATTCGCGCGCCAGGCTCCGCACCGTCGCCGCGTCCTCCTGGCGTCCCGCGGCCTCCAACGGCTCCCGGGCCTCGGCCAGGGCCGTGTCGCCATGCCGGTACAGGAGCGTGGCGAGCGAGTCCACGCCCCCGTCCGAAGGGGAGTCCAGCATGGACCGGATCTCGTCGGCGATCGACGCCGCGTCGCCCTGGAACATGCCTCCGCCGGCCGTGTTCCCGGCATCCCGGTCACGCCCGCCCTCGCCGTCCCGCGCGGCCGGGGCCGGATCTTCGGCCGGCCCGCGGCGCAGGAACGGGTTGAGGGGACCCGCCATGAGCGTCATCCCGGCGAGGGACGCGGCGAGCAGCATGAACGCCGTGCCCGTGCGGATGGCCCCGCCCCCCTTCGCAGTTCGCCGCCCGTCCCGCGGCCTCCCGCCCTTCCCGTGGTCCTTCGCCGGTTTGCCGGCCCGTCTCCATGGTGGTTGCATCATGCGCCTCCCTGTTCGTCGTCTTTTGCGTCTACCGCGCGCCCTGCGGCGCCGCCGCGCCTATGGGGAATCCGCGCCGCCCGGGTTCCGTTCCGCGTCCGTGCCGTCACCACTCCGTCGGGCGGGGGTCCGGGCCGCGGAAGAGGGAGCGATGGGCATGGCAGGCGTCCCGCCGCGGGCGGGGGCGGCATGCCGGCGGCCGCGGTTCCCGGACCCGCCCGGGCCGTCCGGCGAGGCGGCGGTGGCACGGGCGGCTCCGCGAGACGGCCGTATGGCGGAGGAGGGACCGGACCCGCGTCCGGCGAGGCGGAGGGTGGAAGCGGCACGATTCCGCCCTCCGCGGTTCCGGACGACGGCCTGCGCCGACGGTTCCGGTCCCTGCGCCGTCCGCGCCCGCGGCTCGGAACCGCGTCCGTCGGTGCGGGCGGGTCGCCGTGAAGGAACCAGTCGATGTCCGCGTCCGAATCCGGGACATGCGCCATCTGCCATGCCACGCCCATCACGGGTGCCTCCCGTCCTCGCCGAGCGCCGCCGCGGCGCGCGCGGCGAGGGCGTCGAGCGTGGAGAGGGGATCGTCCCCGCCTCCGCACGCGGCCTCCAGGCGTTGCGCGAGCATGAGCTGCCGGTCGATGTCCCCGGGACGGTAGGAGGCGGGAGACCTGGGGTCGCCGGCGCGGGCGAGCAGCGACGCCGCCTCCCGCGCCGCGTCCCCGCCCCCGTCCCGTGCGGGGGAGGGAGCCGTGGCATGGAACCTGGCGAGGGCGCGCGCAAGCCTCTCGTGCGTGTCGCGCTCTGCCTCCTCCCACGCGGCCCACGCCTCCTGGGCCGCCGCGAGCTCGCGCCGGCACTCGTCCATCACGCGGGCCCGCTCCCCGTCGTCCGCGACGCGCAGACGGGCGTGGTAGGCCGACGCCGCGTCCCGCCAGCCGCCGAGCGCGCCTCGCAGGATCCCCGAGGTCTGAGCCCCGCGCTCCGGCGTCGTGGGCCAGTCGAACGAGGTCAGGCGATCCGCCAGACCGGGACCCCCATCCCATCCGGGCGGCACCGACCCGTCCGTCTCGGCCCACAGGCGGTACGCGTCCATGCGCGCGGCGCGCCGGCGGCGCGAGGCGGCACCCGCCATGCGGTGCGGGTGACGCGGGTCGGCTCCTCCCGCGGCCGCCAGATGGGAGCGCACGCGGTCGAGCGCGGCCATGGTAGAGGCCATGAGCTGAGGCAGATACAGTCCGGGCGAATCGCAGGACATCGTCGCATCGTGATAGCAGGCCAGTGCGAACACCTCCATGACCACGTCGTCGTGCATGACCCAGCAGGCCGGCAGCGCCTGGTCCCACGCGGCGTACGCGCGCGCCAGGAACTCGCCGTAGCGGATCGCGTGAGCCGTCATCACCTCCACGTCCCCGTCCGCATGCCGGCCGGTCAGCGTCAACGGCGTGGCGGCCCCGTCCCCGGGCACGGGTGCCGCGTCGGGCGCGGCGGAGGCCGGCGGTGCAGAATCCGGCCCGAACATCGGCATGAAATCCATCACCGTCCACCTCCCTCGCGGGGACCGTCGGGCGAATACCAGCCCCGCCGCGTGAAATGCAGCGTCCTGGCCAGCACCGGACGGCATCCCAACGGCTGGATGACCGCGGTGCCGCGCGGAAGCATGCTCAGCTCGTGCGCGTCGACGCTATCGTCGCGCTCCACACGCTCGCTCACCCCGCCGAACGCGCCATGCCCCGGGCTCCAGCTGGAATCACGCCGCGTCTCGCGGTGGCGGCCCACCTGCGAGACGAAGAAGCGCAGCGTGTCGTCGTCCGTCACGCCCTTGAGCATCATCCGGTGGCAGTTGTCCCACACCGTCCGCTCGCACTCGCGCCCGTAGTCCTCTACCATCGCGGCCCGGTCCTGCTGGACGAGGACCACCTGGTAGCCGTTGCCGCCGCCCTGGGTGACCGCGTTGCGCAGCCCGTCCCAGCGGGCGATGCCGCTCAGCTCGTCGAGCACGAACCGCGCGGGAGGCTCGATCCTGCCGCGCGGCCCCGCGCCCGCGCCCAGGGCGAGTCCCTGGCACGCCTCCTGGAACGTGTCGAGCAGCAGGCTCGTGAACACGCCAGCGTTGCCGGCGATCCCGCCGGAACGCTTCGGACGGCACATCGCGTACACGGTGTCGCCGCGCGATACCATGTCCGCCGGCGCGCACAGGCGCGGATCGTGCGGGCCGAAATCCATCGAGGCGAGCACGTTCGGGTCCGACAGGACCTGGAACGCGTTCTTCACGCCGAACCACTCCGAACCGCGTTGCCTCGGATCCACATACGGCAGCGCCTCCAGCGTCGCCGCCCACTGGCCCATGCGCGAGTCCGGAGTCAGACGGCGGATCAGGTCCGCGGCCTCCTGCGCCCGCTCCGGGCTCAACGACCATTCGTAGCACTTGCGCAGCGGCAGGTCCGCGACCGCGGCCGCATACAGCAGCGCCTGCACGTACCCGCCCGCGCTCACGCCCCACTCCGCGTTGCGCGACCCCTCGCCCAGGCCGCCGACGCCCACCAGAGTCTCCGCTCTCCTGCGCGCCACGCCCGGGTCGTCGCATCCCGCCAGCGGCGTCCACGCCAGGTCGTGGCGCGTGTCCGGCGAGCCGGCGCCCACGCCCTCGGGGTCGAACACCCACGTGCGTCCCCGGCCCCCGTACCTCGCGCCGGACGCCCGGTCCACGGCGCCCCTCTCCCTCCACGCGCGCGTCGCACGGATCACGTCCGCCCTCGTCGACGTCGCCAGGCAGAACCCGGGAGCCTCGACCACGGCCGGGACCACCACGCACACGGTCTTGCCGCTCCTGGTCGGCCCGAGCACGTACACGTGGCGCTCCGACGAGAGCCACACGCCCATGTCCCACGCCTCGCCGGCCAGCCACGCCGCGTCCCACGGCATCGGCCAGCGCGCCGCACGTCCCAGCGACGACCGCCTCCGCGCCTCGCCGAGCATGCGCGGCAGCACCGCCGGTATCACGTCCCGCACCACCGCACGGGCACCCATCTCGTCCTGCGCCTGCCGCCACGTGGCCATGCCCGGACGGGACGACAGCCAGTCCGCGGCACGCTCGGGACTGTCCCGGTACGCATCCCAGAACACCGCCAGCCCGATCCCCGTCGCCGTGCCCGCCGCAACCCACGGCAGGCACGCCAGCCACGCCGCCGGACCCATGCCCGCCGCCATCACGGACAGCAGGCCGCCACACAGGCATGCCAGGGCCGCCACGGCGCCCAAACGGGGCACGAGCCTGGAATCCTCCACGCTCAGACGCGACAGCAGACGCGTGCGCGTCGCCACCCACAGTCCCGACGGGGACGCCTCCCAACGCCGCCACCACGCCATGAGCGCCCGCCTGGAATCCGCGTCCCGCTCGCCCCGGGAATACAATCCGTCCCATACGCCGCCGGACAGGTCCGCGTCGGGCATCAGATGCCCCACGCCCTCCGCCGGCCGCAGCCCGGAAACCCCCATCACGCCCTCCTCATGTCGCTCGTGTCGAACAGGGCCGCCATCGACGGCCCCGCCAGCGGGCGCACCATGCGCGGCTGCCCGCCGCCGATCCTCCAGATCCCCACGCCCGGCGCGAGCGAGGGAATCACCTCCGCCTCGTCCGCGCCCATGTCCGGGATCAGGCGCCGCAGCATGCCCAGGTTCGCGGACCCCTGCGCGTACGTGACCTTCGTCTCCGTCAGATCCATCAGGTTCGCGACCCGGCCCGCCTGTCCCGACCCCTCGTCGAACAATTCCGTCATGTCGGCCGCGCCATGCACGATCAGCCACGTCGAACACCCCCAATGGCCCGCCGAACGCTGCCTCGCCTGCAGACTCTCCACGATCCGCGGGTTCGCGAGCAGGAACCACGCCTCCTCGCACACCACGTCGCGCCGCAGCCCGTCGCCCGACTGCAGCACCCGGTCCACCCACCCGGTCACCGCGCTCATATACACGCGGCGCGCGGCCGGATCCTGCACCGCCGGCCCCGACGTGTCGAACACGACCATCGGGCTCGACGGGTCCGGCCGGATCGTGCTCTCCCGGTCGAACATCCCGCTCATCGAACCGCCCGCCACCATGGGAGCGAACACGCGCGCCGCGGCCGCGGCCTTCTCCGCCGCCAGATCCCGCTGGCGGGCGAACCCGGGCGCGTCCTGGTACACCCGGTCCACCCACCCCGTGTCCGACAGCCGGCGCACCGCGTCCTCCAGGGTCATCGGCCCCGCCCCATACGAGCCGATCAGCAGCTCCAGCATCGCGGTCATGTCCGTGTCCAACGGTGACGGCCGTCCCGGATCGCGCAGCGCCTCGGCGAGCGACGCGAACGACTGGCGGCGCGACAGCATCGTGCGCCGCAGCCACTCCCGCGTATCCGCCCCCGCGGGGCGCGCCGGAGCGTCGAACGGGTTGAGATACCCGTCCGGCCCGGGGGAGACGACCTGACCGCCCACATGCCGCGCGACCCGCGCCCACTCGCCCTGCCGGTCCGACTGGACGATCACATGCCGCCCCCAGCCGATCTCCCGCACCGCCAACGCCTTCGCGCACCACGACTTGCCCATGCCCCGCAGGCCGGACACGAACAGGTCCGGACTGCGTACCATGCCCGCGTCATACGCGCCCCACGGGTCGAACTCGAACAGCTCGCGCGTCAGCACGTCCACGCCCAAGGGCGGGCCGGGCACCCGGGGACTCCCGCAGCCCGCCGTCAGCAGCGTGAGTACGCCCGCCCGCCCCGTGCTGGTCTGATGCCACGGCGTCAGCGGCCGCAACGCGAACCCCCGCGTCAGCACGGACAACGGGCCGGAAGGGCCCGCCGGCAGCCGGCCGTGCGGGTCGCGGGCCGCCTCGTCCTCGCCATGCTCCCGCTCCAGGGCCCGCTCGCGCAGGGAGCGGCGCACCGCATCGCGGGCCCCCTCCACGGCCCCCAGGTCGGAACGGCACACGGCATGCGCCGGCGGAGGACCGCATGCGCGCCCTTCACGCCGCGCCCGAGCCGCGCCGGCCAGCCACAGGACCTCAGGGCCCCCGGCGCGCGTGGGCGCGGGCACATACGCGAGGGCCGCGTCCCGCGACACGGGCCCGTCCCCGCCCGTCATCGCGCCACGGTCGCCGCCGCGACCAGCACCATGAGAGCGAACGGGACGATCGCGAGCAGGAGACGGGTCATGCCCGCCCGCCTCCTGGCGCCCCGCGGCATCGACGAGACCCGCCGCGACAGCGACCGGCCGAAATACATGGACCCCGGCCTGGCTGCCAGGTAGGCGAGCCCCTGGAACACGAGCGTCGCGGCGCAGGCCGCGAGAGCGAGCAAAACAATCAGCGTGAGCATGACCCTCTCCTTTTTGCATGTCTGCGGGGCCCGCCGGATGCAGGTCCCGACCATCCACCCGACCACCCTCCGATACCGGGCGCCGCGCACGAAAAAGGGCCGCGCGACGTCGCACAGCCCAGAGGAGAAGAGAAGTACAGGGAATAAGGAATCACGGGGCCACGCACACGCCATCCGGCGCCGCCCCGCAAGGCATCACCTCCAATCGCCGTCCAAGGCGGACCGCCACCGTGGCGGGCGACCCCGGACCATCGGGAACATCAGGGGATCCGGACGGGACGGGCAGGAAGAAGGGACCAAGCCACCCGCCCCGGCCGGAAGAGACAGGGGACGCTTACGCGCCCCGGGACGCGCCCTCCGGGAGCATCCCCACCCGGCGGCGCACGATCAGGGTGATGCCGCCGGCCGCCACGAGGGCGGTCATGACGCCGATGATGCCGAGCATCGCGGCGCCCGTGGTGGACAGGGGCTGGCGCTTGCCGTGCCAGTCGTCCGTGTTCGACTCGACCGTGCCGCTCGCGCAGCGGGTCACGCCATCCACACTCACCTGCTTCAATCCCGCGGGGATCTCGCCGGTCGCGTCCGTGTCCGGGTCGAACGGGTGTCCGTCCTGGACAGGGCATTCGATCAGCGGCGTGCCGGTCACGGAAGCACGGTCCGAGTGCGTGGTGCCGGTCATGTCCTTGAGCGTGCCCTTCACGTTGACGCTCTGACCGGGCTTCAACACGAGCGTATCCCAGTTGTCGGGGTACTTCAGGTCGGTGACGGTGCCGGTGCCCGCGGTCAGACGGTCGTGGAGCTTCAGGTCGCTGGCCTTGAACCAGGCGCCGTGCCCGTTGTCGTCCTTGCTGGTGTTCGTGATGGTGAACACGATGACCGTGCCGTCCTTCGCATTGTCGAGCGCGTCCTTGATGTCGTCGCGGTCGCCCTTGGGGAACCCGCTCTTCTCGTCCCACTTCTCGATCTTGAGGCTCGGGGTGAGGTCGGGGGTGCGGGTCCACACGATGTTCGACCGCTGGTCGTGGCCGTTATAATGCTCGGTGAACACGTTCTCGTGCCGGTCGGTGACCTTGACGCGCACGACCTGCACGTAGGCGGTCCACGCCTGCTCGTGCGCCTCGTCCGCGGAGACCAGCTTCAGGTACGCGTCGGTCGCACGGATCTCGGTGGCGCCGGTCGCCGGGTCAAGCCGGGCGGCGAACAGGTCGCCGCCCAGCTTCGAGGAGTCGAAGTCGCTGCCGGCGATGCGCTCGCCCTTCCTGGCGATGACCTTGCCGTCCTGGTACAGGTCGCGGGCCGCGTACACGGCCCACTGTCCGGTGAGCTTGTCGTAGGCGGGGTCGAGCTGGTCGCTGATCGACCAGTTCTTGACCGTCTGGTAGGCGCGGTTCGCGGGGATGACCGAGCTGTCGAGCCGGTACAGGAACGTGGAGTCCTTGTAGATGCTCTTGCCGTTCGCGCTTGCGCCGTTCACCTTGACGACCACATCCTTGACCGGGTTGATGGGCTTCAACGGGTTGGACACCTGGTTGGTGGTCTTGGACACCTGGTTGACCAGCTGGGTCGCGACGTTCTTGACCACGTACCCGTCAGTGACCTTGATGACCTTGTAGGGCAGGATCACCTGGTAGGTCTGGCCGAGCAGCGTCTGGTCGATGGCCGGGTCCTTGAGCGCGTCATGCGCGGTGTTCGCCGCGTAGGCCTTCAGGTCCTCGGGCTGCGGGTCGCCCTTGACGGTCTCGCCGGTCGCGGGCGCCTTCGTGTCCACGGTCCTGGCGTACACGTAGGCGACACCATCCTTGACCTGGATGTTGAACGCCTTCGAGTAGTCCTTGCCGTCGGCGCCCAGCACCTCGATCTTCGCGGGGTCGACGTCCACGTACTTGTCGTCGTAGTCGTCGGTGATGCCGAGCCTCCACACCTTGTAGGCCTGGTCTTTCTGCCTGGCGTCGAGGGTGACGACGTACTGGCCGGTGTCGCCGAGCATGAGGGTCTTGCCGTCGATGCTGATCGTCGGGTCGCCCTGCTCCTTCGACTGGTTGTCGGCCTTGGACGGCTGGAAGTTGGGCGGCAGGTTGAACACCTCGTTCGAGGGGGTGAGGCTGTTGTTCAGGGTGAGCATCCACTGGTTGTTGACCTTGTGGTCGCCGGGCGCGTCCTTCGCCACGGTGCCCTCGAAGCGGATCTGGACGCGCGGGTTGGCGCCCGCCTTCCATTCTTCGAGCAGCGCCTGGTCGGTGACGGTCAGCTGGAACAGGTGCTTGGCCTCGTCCCACTTGGTGTCGTACTTGGTCTTCGGGACCACCTTGCCGCTCGCCAGGTCCATCATCTCGACGGTCTGCTTGTCGGGGGTCAGGTACTGGTCGTACGTGTCGGTGAACACGACCTTGCCGACCTGGTATGCGAGGCCTGCGGGCAGGTTGGGCTGGGTGGTCAGCTGGTATTCGACCCTCTGGCCGGGGTAGACGACCTTGCCGTCCACGCTCGCCTGGTCGCCGCCCTCGGACCCTTCGCCGATCACGTCCTTGACGACGGGCGGCACGTAGCCGCAGATCTTCGGCTCGTTGGTCTGCTCGACGGCCCCGTTCAAGGTCTGCGAGCCGCTGTTCGTCAGGCTTGCGCCGTTCGCGCCGGCCGTGTCGCGGGGCGCGGTGCAGAACGTCAGCTCGTCGCCGGGCTTCTTGCCGAAGTCCTTGCGCACCTGGCTTGCGCCCTTGCCGGACGCGAAGCTGATCGTGCCGGGGATGAGCAGCGTGACCTGCTTGGGGGCTTTCAGGCCTTTGAGGCCGGCCAGGTACTCGCTGTTCGCGGTGGCGGTGGCCTTCGACCCGTTGACGGTGATCGTCCACTGGGCGGTCACGTCCTTGCCTGTGTTCACGATGTCCGTGACGGACGACTGCTTGTCGGTCGTCGCGTCCGCCTCGTACACGCGCATGGCTTTCACGTCGTCCGCCTTGAAGATGTAGGCGGCCTTCGACCAGTCGTCCGTGAGGGTGAGCGTGGTGGGCGTCTGGGCGAGGTTGGCGCCGATGGTGCCGTTGACCACGGAGCCTACCTTGTCGCCGTCGAGGAACACGTGGTCGTCGGCACCCGTCTTGTTCGACTCGTCCGGGTCGATGACCGCGGCCCACTTGCCGTCCTGGTAGAGGATCCAGCTCTTGTCCGGGTTCGGCTTGAACGTGGGGAACTCGCGCGATTCGGTGTCCACGGCCGGGTTTTGGTTCCACGCGTAGTCGGCCTTGTCTTTGACCGGATCGCCTTTGGGCTTGGAGACGGTCACGTCGAAGCTGAACTCCAGCGTGTGCTTGTTGGGCATGAACCTGCCCTTCCAGACGGCGCTCACCGTGTTCGCCGTCTTGTCGAAGCCGATGGTCCACTGCGCGCTCACGTCCTTGTTGTTGTCGGATGTGTCGATGAGCTTGAAATTGGAGACCGTGTAGGTGATGCCCTGCGGGTCGATCACGTCGCGGATCGTGGCCCTGTAGCCGCCCGTGCCCGTGTCGAACCGGATGGTGGTGCGGTTGGTCATGCCGTCCGCGCTCGTGCCCGGCGTGATCGTCTTATGGGGCTTGTCGGGCGGTATGGCCTTGAGCGTGAACGTCTCCGACGCCTCACGGTCGGGCGTGTCCACGGCCGCGCTCATGTTGCCCTGCTTGGCGACCTGCACGTCGAACCAGTACGTGCCCTCGGCCCAGCCTTCTTTCATGCCGAAGTTGGCGGGCGTGAACGTGGGGCTGTTCGTCGACCCGGCGGTCGACACGGTCACGCTTTGCGTGGCTTTCGCGGCCTTGTAGAGTCCTGCCGGGTGGCCGTCGTAGTGCAGGCTCACGTTGGCCGTGACGTTCGTGTCGTTCTTCCCGCCGGTCGTGGTGATGACATCGTGCACGGCGGTGTTGGAGCCGACGCTCGCGCCGTTCGACGCGGCTTTCGTGGTCACGCCCAGCTTGTAGGACGGCACGCCGCCCGGCTCGTACTGGTTCAGGACGATCACGCTGATGGAGATCCTGCCCGCGTCACCGAACACCTTCTCCGCGAGCTTGTTGACAGTCATGCCCGGCTCGTCCTTGAAGGTATCGGAAGTTTTATATTGATTGTTGTTATTCTGATATGTTCCGGTGGCGATCTTGTTGTACCAGTTGTCGTTCCAGTACGAGCGCGACGCGGTGGCGACGCCCTGGTAGGTCCATTTGCCGTTCGACGCCTTGTAGGCCACGAAACCGACGCCGACGACACGGCAGTTCGCCCTGCCCCTCTGATCCGGGTGCGCCTGGTCGAAACGGGTCGAACACTCCGTCTTCGCCTCGTTCAGCGCCTGGGTCGCATACGTGTTCGCCGGACCCGACGAATCCCACGCAACACCCGTGGACTTGACGGCCCTCTGCACGGCCGCCAGGTCCGTGCCCCAACCGCCGTCGTTGTTGTCCTTATAGGCCCAACCCTGCCAGAAGCTGCCGCCGTCACCGCCGCCGCCACCGGCCGAACCCGAACCGCCGCCCGCGAACGCGAGCACGCCGCCGCCCGCGAGCATCGCACCCGCGGTCAGCAACGCGGTCGTGCGCGAGAACAGCCTGCGCCCGCGCCTGCGCGTGGATGCTGCATCCTCATGCCGGCCCTTTTTCAGCCAATCCATGTTGAAACCCATAGGGTCCCTTCCTTCCATCAATGCGTCACACCGCAGGCGTTCGCGCCCGCGGGGAGGAACGGCCGGCGTCCTTGCCCGGCATCACGGCCATGCGTGAAGCCGGGGCGTCCGTCGACGGTTCCATCGCCATCACGCGGAGGAAGGAAGGATCGCGCCGATAACGGCGATCCGAATGTGAGAGTCCTTATATATATGCGTCGGGGTCCCCTCGAAGGAGAGGACCCCGGAACAAGGAAGGTATCGGAGATTAGCCGATGCCACAAGCGCCAGTTACCGGATTACATCCATGGCCATCGCTTGGGGCCGTACTGCAGTTGTCTCCGCATCCCCATCCCTTGCTTTGCGGCGTGTCGCCCGAACCGCCCGAACCGGATGGGATGCTGTTGCCGGTGTTCCTCTTGGATGAGGTGCCGCCGGAGTAGCGGTACCCGCCGTTGCCCGTGGTGCCGTTGCCATGGTTCGATGTGCCCCCGTAATTGTTCGAGGCCGAGGAGCGGGCCCGCTTGGCCGCCTCCGCGGCCGCGGCGTCCGCCTTCCTCTTCGCGCCGACCGCGTCGTTCACGGACTTCATGGCCTTGTCCAGAGCGCTCCTGGCGTCGTCCATCTTCCTGACGTCCGTGCCCTTGCCTGCCTCGACGGCCGTGTTGATCGCCTGGGTGAGCTTCGCGCGGGCGACATCGTCGCCGGTCTTGCCGTCCGAGTCCTTGAGCAGCTTGCGGGCGGCGGACTCCTTGTCCGCGAGGGCCTTGCGGGCGTCGCCCAAGGTCTTCTCGTCCCTGGATCTGCCCACGTTCTCGGAAGCGGTCTTCACATTCGCCTCGTGGGTCGCGTACCATCTCGCCTGCGCGTCGAGCTCGTCCGCCGTGGTGCCCAGGCCGTCCGCGTCGCCCGCGGTGCACGCGGGCGTCTTCGGGGTCTTGGCGTCCAGTTCGGATGCCAGAGCGGCCACGACCTTCGGATCGGCGACCTGATCCGACTTCACCGTTTTCATGTCGGACGCGGCCGCGACCGCCTGCATGTACGCGTCACGGGCCGTGCCGGCCTTCGCCAGCGAATCCACGCAACGGGACCGCGCGTCGGACAGCGCCTTCGCGGCCACGTTCCCGCGCCACGCCATCACGCCCGCTGCCGTGCCGACCGCCAGGACGGCCACGATCACGGCCACGATCACGGGCATCAGGCGGCGGCGACCGCGAGAAACGGGGGAGGAGCCTGCGGCCTTGCCTTCCCCAAACGGGCCACCCACGGCCTCCGGATCCGTGGGGCGGGGCGGCAGGTCGGGCGTCGCCACGTCGCCCATGCCGTCGTGTGCGCCCTCGTCCCATGCACGGTCCGCGATGCCCTGCGCGTCGCTCGCCAGGCCCTCGGCCTCGCCTCGCGCGATGTAGCCCGCGGTCAGGTCCTCCAGTTCGCTGCGTTCCTCGTCCATCACGATCCTCCATCCCTCGATGCCCCCATTGCGCCCATGCACGGGGGTGTTCCTGCAATCAATTCAATCATGGGCCGCCAACCGGCACGGCCGGCACCCATCCACCCCGGACACCCCCGATACCGGGCGCATGCGGTGGTGCCGTGTCAGCCCAGTCCCGCGTCGCGCGACGCCGCGACGGTGGCCGCGAGGGACGTGATGTCCCGCGCCAGGACCGACATGCCCACGGCGCCGGACGACGGGTCCTCCATCATCGCGGCCGCGTCCCCGACCAGCTCGTCCAGACGCCCGGCGGCCCAGACCCCGTGCTCGCCGTCCCCGGCGGCCAGCACGGCACGAGCGCGCGCCAGCGCCGCGGCCAGCGACACCATGGACGCCGCCCGGGCCGGCGACGGCGTGCCGTCCCCGTCCTTGCCCGAGACCGTCTCGGGGAAGTCGTCGCCGGGGACGGACCCGTACTCCGCGTCCATGGCATCCAGCAGGGATCGCGCCCTGTCGCGCATGTCCTCGACCGTGCCGGCGCGGGACGCCGCCTCGCCCGCCGCGGCGTCGAGGCCGGAACGGCCCGAAACGGCTTCACAGTCCACGCCCGAGGGGAGACGGGAGCCCGACAGCGCGGAAAGGGCGTCCCAGGCGCGTGAGGAGCCCGCCCCGGAAGGACGGTCCGCCGGCATCGACGCGACGAGCCCGCGGTACTCGCCCCGCGCCCGTTCAAGCCTGGCCGCGGCCTGCCGGCAGTCCTCCATGGCTCGGTCGCGCGCCGACCGCGCGGACGAGTACACGCCCGCCGCCACGCCGGACACGAGCAGCGCGGCGATCATGGCCGCCGACACGACCCGGGCCCTGCGCGGCGCGGAGCCCGCCGCCCGCGCCATGGCCCCGAGAAACCCCCGGACCCGTCCATCCGGCCGTTCCCCTCCATCGTCCCGAAGGCCCGCAAGGGCGTCGTCGTACCGCCCGCGCCCCATGCCGCCGCGCCGCACGGTCACGCCCCCAGAGGCAGGATCGTCTGCAGCGCGGCGAGCTGCTGGCCGCGCAGATTCGCGAACCTGAGGTGCCACGCGCGTGCCTTCGCGCGGAAGTCCGCGTCGAAACGGTCCAGGGACTCCCTGTCCGGGGCGAACAAGGTCACATACCCCTGGTGGTCGGTGTCCGGCCAGTTCGCCTCCTGCTCGCGGGCGCGCTGGCGCTGCTCGTCCTCTTCGCGCCGTTCGTCGCGGCTGCGCCGCCGCAGGTCGGACGCGCGTGCCCTCTGCTCGATGCTCGCCTCGCGGTTCGCGAGGTCGTGCTCGCTCTTCGCCATCGTCATCGGCCGCCACACATGGCACACGCCCATCATGCGCGACTCCCGGTCGGACAGCAGCGTGCGCGTCCAACCGGCCGGCACCGGCCTGTCAGGCCACTGGATCACCAGGAACGACCTCGCCACGCACGACTCCAACGTCACCATGTCCACCTCCTCGCTCATGTACGTCACGGTAGGCTCGTCCCGCCCCACACGGGGCCGCGCGTGCGCATGGGCCGGGTCCGCGACCCGCGCCACCACGTCGCGCAGGTCGTCGACCCCGCACCAGCGGATCGTGCCGGGACGGCACCCGCACGCCGCCAGGCCCGGAGCGATCAGCGACCGCACCAGCCCGCCCAGCGCGTCGCCCACATCGGCACGCTCTCCGCGCGACCGGCGAACGCCCAGACGGTCCGCGTCCACGCTCACGCTCACATACGTCTCGTCTCCCATCGGCGTGAGCACAGCCGGCAGCCTCCACAGCTCGGCGATATCCTTCCTCACCCAGTCCGGCACGCCGTCGCCGTCCGCGTAGGCGGGGGGAACGGGTGCCCGCTGGGGCAGCACCATGGCGCTGCATTTGAGTTCGTTGAAACCGGGGGTCTCGGCCAGGTCGGCCAGCAGCTCGCACAGGCCGGCCGCCCGGTCCGCCTTGTCCCGGTCGGCGGCGAGCGTCCACTCGCGGACCGAGGCCGTGAGTACCGCCGTCGCCTGACGGCGCGCGGCGTCCCACAGGTAGCAACAGCCCTCGAACCTGGTGCCGACCGCCTCGACCCCGTCGCCCTCGACCACGCCCAGACGGTCCTCCACACCCGGCCACAGGCCGAGCACCCCCAGGGGGCGGCCCTCGGCAAGCGCGCTCGAATACGCCCACCGGTTCGTCCCCTCGCGGCATCGACTGCGCCAGCGCAGCCAGATCCACGCCCACGCCATCGCGCTCAGCCCCTGCCATCGGGCCAGGCCGAACGCCATGACCGCGACCCCCAGCGCCGCGAGCGGCAGGTTCATGCCCGCCACGAACGCGGCGACCATGATCGCGAGCCCGGCCACGCCCACCGCCAGCTGCGCCCACGTGCGGCCGAACACCACGTTCGTGGCGCTCAGCCGGCTGAACGACGCCGACGGCACCACGCCGGCCCCCTGACCACCATCATCGACGGACATGCATCCTCCAGAATCCCGAACCTCGCGCGGCCATGCGGCCGTGCGTCACCCGACCACCGGCCCTCGTGCCGATACCGGCGCGGCGGCACCCTCGCGCCCATGCGGCCCCGGCAGTCCATCGCGGCCCGGGTGTCCCTCCTCGCCGGGCTCGCCGGCACCGCCCTGGCCGCCGGATCCCGCCGCTCCCGGAAGCCCCGCCTCGCCCGGAAGGCCGCCCGGTCCCGGTACCGCCTGGATCCGGGCCCCAGCAGCGGGGTCCGAGGCCCGCCCCTCCATGACTGATCCGTCCGGGCGGGATTCCGTCCCATCCGGACGCGTCCCCACAGGAACCGGTGCCGCGTCCGGCGCGGGCGGAAGATCCGGGGAAGGAACCGCCGGCACGCCCCCGTCCCCGACGACGGGGCTCCCGCCTCCGACGGGATCCGTCCCAGGCTCCGCGCCGGACGGGCCGGCATCCTTGCCCGCGTCCTCTCCAGACGGCCGGGACGTCCCGTCGGACGGCCCCTTGAACAGTCCTCCCAGCAGGCCGCCCGCCTTGTCGCCGAGACCGGCGTCGCCCGCCGCCTGGGCCGCCGCGCCCGCGGGACCACCCAAAATGCCGGCCGCCGCGATTCTCACGACCTCGCGCGTCACGTCCGCCGCGGCCCTGACGGCGCCTGTCACCGCGCCCCGTCCGGCCGCGGCCGCCCCGTCCTGCAGGCGCGCGGTCACGTTGTCCCCGATGAAACTGACCGCCGGCATGAGCAGGCGCGGACTGTAGATGCCCATAAGGATCGCCGCCAGACCCACCAGCGTATTCCACAGGCCCTCCAGGCCGGACGCCGACGAGTTCATCAGCGCGCCGCCCACGTAGATGATCAGCGCCGTGCACAACGGGGCCAGCAGCACGCCCAGGAACGCCTGCACCCACTTCGTCATGACCCGGCGCGACGCCGACCATCCCAACGTCATCAACGGGACCGGCGCCACCCCCACCAGCAGTATCATGCTCAGCGAGCACATCGACATGCTCAGCGCCAAGCCCACCGCGCCGATGACCAGCACCAGGTACAGGACCACGCGCAGGAGCCACGCGATGCCGCCCAGCGGGGCGAACATCAGCGACACGAACGACATGATGTACGAGCCTGACGCCGCATCCGCGCCCTCGCCCGCGGCCGAATCCATCACGCGGGCCGTCAGCTGGCCCACGACGCCCTGCAGCGGGATTACCATCGATATCACCGCCGCGGTCACCGGCCACGCCAGAAACGCCATCGCGAAGCTCTTCAACGACTCCGCCGGGCGGGCGCGGACCGCGCCCGCCACCGCTCCCAGCGCGCACAGAGCCATGTTCACGAACCCCATCACCCAACCCAACCGGTTCGCGACCCCGATCGCCACGTTCCACTGCGCCACGGACAGGGATCCGCCGAACCCGACCACCGCGTTGCGGATCAGCGCGGCCAGCGCCCTGTCGAGCCCCTTGACCATCCAATCGAGCAGGTTCGGCAGCAGGAACATCAGCAACGCGGACATGTCACCCTCCTGACGGCGAGAAAAGAAACAGCGGGCATCCGCCCGCCACGGACCCACGCGGCTAGAACAGCGCCTGCACCGCGAAGAACTTCACAATCGTGACGGCCGAGCCGATCACCATCGTGCCGATCGCCAGCCAGATGAACGTCATGCCGGAATACCGCTGCATCGTAGACGATTCGAACACCTTGCCCGCCAGCCACGCGATCCCCGCGCATATCCACGCGCCCACCACGATCACGATCGCCGCGGTCCACAGGCCCCCGACCATCTCCTGCAGCAGCGGCAGGAACGGCAGGGCCGTCCAGTTCGGGGTCACGCTCAGACCGCTCAGATCCTCCGGAGCCAACGCCATCACGGCCTTCCGCACGGCATGGAACGATATCGCATCAACAGTCATGATGCCTCCTTTCATCTCACGCGGCCCACCGGACGCGCGCGGCCCGGCCGTCCGATACCGGGTGCCGCGCGCGAGGACGGCCCGTCACAGGACCGGCATCACCGGCAGCTTGGGCAGATGCTTGATGAGCCAGCTTCCCCACTCGCCGAACTTGTCCGGCAACTTCTGGAACCCGTTCTTGCCGGTCCCGTCCGAGCCGGCCCACCATGCCCACCATTCGCCGGGCTTGCGCAGCCACGACAAGGCGGTGGTCACCGCCTCCTTCGCCGCCTTCGACACGGTGTCGGCCACGCCCTTGGCGAGCTCCTTGCCCAACTGCGCGACCAGCCCTCCCAGACTGTCCGACCCCTTGTCGGCCACATCCTTCATATCCGACATGCTGCCACGCGACTGCCTCGACGCATACTGGGACGACGGCTGCAAGCCGATGCCGCCATACGCGGTCGCGCCCCACGCCCACCCGACCGAACACGTGCCCACCGTCAACGGGACCAGCAGCGCCGCCAACAGGCGACGCCACGAGAAAGCCCCCTCCATCGCATTGCCCGACAGGCGACCCGGCAGCATCGTCAGCACGCCCATGACCACCAACGCCACCGCCGCCAAAAGGCACAACGCCAGCACCCCGCCTGCCAGCCACCGCAACCCGGACACATCCCACGACGAATCCGGCGACAACGGTGCCAGACCATCACCAGCAGCCCACAGCACAGCATCCACGACAAGCCTCCCGAATCCGACAATGATCCACGACGGACACCACCCCGCGAGGCCGCGACGGCCGGCCGATACCGGTGAACATGCGCAGAGCGCGCGCCAGCATACTGGTATGCCAATGCACAAGCAGATCATTATCCTCGGCAACAACCTGATTCACAAGCTATTGCTGGAAGGAAGACTCTTCATCCGTCCGGCCGTTCCCCTCTAGTACCATCCTTGAGTGTTCCACATGGCCCACGCGCCGCACGGCGTCTTGTACCTGGTCCTGATGTAGTCCAGGCCCCAGGCGATCTGGGTCGCCGCGTTCGTCTTCCAGTCCACGCCCGCGGACGCCATCTTCGACGCGGGCAGCGACTGCGGGATCCCGTATGCGCCCGAATCGGGGTTCTCCGCGTTCCACTGCCAGCCCGACTCCTTCTCCCACATACGCGACAGGCAGTCCCACTGGTCATCTCCCCACCCGTATGCCTTCATTTTCCTGCGGGCGATGGCCTTGGCGCGGGCGGGCGTGGCCCTCACCCCGTCCGAATCGGACGAGCCGGCGGACGACTGGCCCGAAACCGCCTCGATCGAGCACGAGGACACCGCATCCGCCTGAGAAGAGCCGGACGACGAGCCAGTGCCGGTGATCTCCGTGTCCGGAAGGATGTACGTGGCTCCGTTCACGATCGGCAACGTGCGCGAATACACCCGTGAATCCTTTCCCTTCTCGCTCGTCGTGACCGTGCCCTTGCCCGCATCCACGGACTCGACGACCGCGACATGCCCGTACGCGGCCGACGATCCCAGAACACCCGCAGGAACCGACATCAACGCGCCCGCCACCGGAGCCGTCCGCGTCGTGCGGAATCCCGCGGCCGCCGCGCTCGACGCCCAGTCCTGCCCGTTGCCCCAGAAACTGCCGATCTTCTTCCAGCCGATACGATACCCTCGCATGCACGACCACCACGTGCACTGCCCGTACGCGTACGCCGAACACGCGTCGTCCGGGCCCTGCCGCCCGCCAAACCAGGCCCGGGCCGCCTGCTCGTCCATGCCCACCAGCGAGCCCGACGACGAGCCGGTGGACGAGCTGACCGCCTGGCCCGTGCCCGAGGACAGCCGGTAGATGCGCGTGAACACGGGAGGATAGTCCCGCACACTGATCTCGTCGCCCGTCTGATCCCCGGGCTGACGGCCCAGGACGCCTCCATCCTCGTCCTGATGAGCGCCCACATACCGTCCGCCGCCCATCGCGATCTCCGTATGGCCCTGCCTCCACAGCACGTCGCCCGCCTGCACCTGCGACGAATCCGACGCATCGATCACCGAGAACCCCGCCTTGCGCATCACCGGATCCATGTCCGCCGTGCCGAACGGCACCGAACCCACATCCAGACCGGCGTTCTTCAACGCATACCACACCAGCGATGCGCAGTCATAGTCGACGCCCTTGTCCCGGTTCGGCTGCGAATACCCATGGGAATCGTCCTCCGCGATCGCCTGGGCCCACGCCACCCACGACGATGCCCCCTCCACACACGCGCGGGCCGACTGCGCCTGCGCCAACAGGGACACGACCACAATCACCGGAAGCAGCATCACGACCAACAGCATTACCGGCAGACCGGCCAGCGCGCCCGCCGCGAGCTTGATTGCGCCGCCCTTGCCACCGCCCTTTCCGTTCCCCTTGCCTCCGTCGCCAGCCATGAGCCCACCTCCATCCGAACCTCGGAACCCACGCCCGACCCGGCAGAGCCGGACCCGATACCGAGCGACGGGCAGACAGGACAGAAGAAAGACCGGAGCGAACCCCACCCCGGCCCGGACAAGAACCGTGGAGGATCCATCTGCCCGCTCACTCAGTCGCGAACCCGCCGGCGTCGTCAGCCACCGGGCCAGACGGTGCCGGCGGACCATCGGACGCCGCACCGCCCAGGTACCTGAGCAACAGACGAGCCAACGCCGCGGCGATAGCCTCGGGAGAAATGGAGACGGATGTCTCCTCCGGTGCTTCCTCCGACTTCTTCTCGCGATCGCCCACGGGCTCCAGACCCATGCGAATCGCCAGCGCCGGATCGGCCTGCGCCATCTCCTCGGCCATCCGGTTCGCGACGTCCCGCTGATGCTCCGGGACGGAACGCAGATAATGCCTGACCAGCACCTCCTCGGTCTGATCGCCGATCTGGTCCATCGCCTCCCGCAGCGTGCCGCCGGCCTGCATGAACAGCGTGGCATGCGTCACGCGCAGCGTGCGGAAGGTGACCCCCTCGCACCCCACTTTCCTCCGGGCCTTCTCCATATGCGACTGCAATGTGCTGCGCGACAGCACCGTACCGGCCTTAGCCTGGAAGAACATCGGATTCGACGGATCGTGATGCTCCAGATGCTCGCGGATCAGCGGGACCAGCAGATCAGGCAACACCACCGTGCGCACCGAGTTCGACGTCTTCGTCTCCCCGACCCGGGACGGGCCCAGATCATCCGGGCCATGGTTCACGGACCCCGTGACATGCATCACCTTGCGCTCCAGATCGAACGAATCCACGCGCAGCGCGCAGACCTCGCCGATGCGCATGCCTCCGGCCCACGCCGCGAGCAGCACCGAGATCCGCGTATACTCGGGGAACGCGTCATACAACTTGCGCAGCGTCTCCGACGAGACCGGCGGCACCAGCCACGATCCCGGGGTCGGATCCGGCGGGATCGGCAGGCTCCACGGATTCGCCAACAACAAAGCCGGCGAACCGTCCACACCGGGGGAGCAGGCATCGCGCATGATGCTCTTCATCCGCTGGCACGCACGCTGGAACGCCCAAAGACCCTCCTCATGCGGGCCAAAATACCAGTCCGAGATCACGGCCGCCGTCACCTCACGCAAACGCAGGGAACCGAACGCACGACGCAGATGCGACACGTCCGCCCGAAGATTCCGCGCCGACGAGCCGCGCAACGGCGACCCGTCCGGCTTGCGATGACGCTCCACATACCAATCACACAACCGGTCGAACGTCCACTCCGAACCACGAGACCGCCCGTTGCGCTCCGAGGGATGCACGTATTCCTGCACGCCGGCCCTGTGCATCCGCACAAGCATCTCCTCCTGCTCCAGGAACGCCAGCGCGGCCACATGGCCTTTCGGGCCGAAATGCCGTTCCACACGCTTGCGCGTGACCGGATCGCGATACCGCGCCACCCACGAAATGACGGTCCCGTCCCCACGCCTGAGCGTGTACACGCTGCCGAACCTCCTGCGTCGGCCTTTCTCCGTTCTGACCTCGACCATGAGGACCACCTTCTTTCACCTTCGAAAGAAGCCCGGCCGGTTGGGGCACCCCCGTGACTGCAACAGCCCCGCCACCGGGCCTCAACAAAACGGGGTCACCACTTTACCCCCTTGGAAGACCGGACACACGAACGCCACCATGTGTTCGACAAGATAAAAAGAGCCCATAATATATAGGTATGTTCGAGTCCCACCGAGGGCACGTTGCATTATCGGGTGAGCCACAGTGTCGCATCGCCGAATCTCTATGTTATCGTTATACATGAAGTTTTGTCGATGAATCACTGTGTCGTGGAAAAGAGGTTGTGAGCATGGTGGCAAGAAAGAAGACCTCAACGCAAGAGCAAGAGGGTCAGGTAGAGGAGGTGCTTTCCGCCGACGAGCTGAAGGCAGTCTCCGAAGGCGAGCCCGTCGAGAGCGCCGTGCACAAGAAGCGCACGGTCGTTGTCGCCGAGGACGAGTCGGTGAACCGCATGGATCTGGTGGCCATGCTGGAGGACAACGGGTATGAGGTCGTCGGCGAGGCGGCCAATGGTGAGGAGGCCGTCGATTTGACGCGCAAGTTCCGCCCGGATATCGTGTGCATGGACGTGAAGATGCCCCGTATGGACGGCATTGCCGCCGCCGGTGTCATCTGCGACGAGAACATCGCTCCCGTGGTGATGCTCACCGCGTTCTCGCAACCCGACCTGGTCCGTCAGGCGACCGGTGCAGGTGCCATGGCCTACGTCACCAAGCCGTATGAGGAATCCAAGCTGCTGCCCGCCCTGGAAGTCGCGATGGGCCGTTTCTCCGAGATCAACGACCTGCTCGACAACGTCGAGACCAGCGAGAACAAGCTCAAGGAGACCGAAGAGCAGCTCAAGAAGGCCGAGGAGAAACTCAAGAAGGCCGAAGACACGCTGGAGGAGCGCAAGCTCGTCGACCGCGCCAAGGGCCTGCTCATGGACAAGGCGGACTTCTCCGAGCAGGGAGCCTTCCGCTGGATCCAGAAGACCTCGATGGATCAGCGCATCCCGAAGAAGCGTCTGGCCATGGCGATCATCGCCAAGTATGGCGATCCCAAGCCGTCGGAAGTAGGGGAATGAGCGAATCGCGCGACGACGCCCAGACGAAAACGCGTGGAACGTTGCTGGTGGTCGATGGCCACTCGCTTGCGTTCCGCGCGTTTTTCGCTTTACCGGCGGAAAATTTCAGTACTCAGGCCGGACAGGCCACGAACGCGGTATGGGGTTTCGCCACGATGCTGTCCCAGGTGCTGGACAGCGAGAAGCCCGACCATCTCGCGGTCGCGTTCGACATGAAGGGCGGCACCTTCCGCAACGAGATGCTGCCGCAATACAAGGGCACCCGCGAAGCGGCGCCGGAGGACCTGCTCACCCAGCTGCCGCTCATCCAGAAGATGCTCACGGCGCTGGGCGTCACCTACGTCGAAAAGCAGGGGTATGAGGGCGACGACATCATCGCCACGCTCGCCGCGATGGGGGAGCGGTCCGGATACGACACGCTGGTGCTGTCCGGCGACCGCGACGCCTTCCAGCTGATCGACGAGCGCGTCACCGTGCTGTATCCCGGGCATCACTTCAAGGACCTCAAGCACATGACGCCGCAGGCGGTGGAGGACAAGTACCATGTCAGCCCCGCGCAATACCCGGATCTTGCGGCGTTGCGTGGCGAGACTGCCGACAACATCCCCGGCGTGCCCGGCGTCGGCGACGGGTTCGCGGCGAAGTGGATCAACCAGTACGGCGGACTTGAGGGTATCATCGAGCACGCCGACGAGATAGGCGGCAAGAAGGGCGAGTCGCTGCGCGAGAACATCGAGCAGGTCAAGCTCAACCGCAAGGTCAACGCGCTGCGGCGCGACGTCGACCTCGGTATCGGCATCGAGGATCTGACATTCGGCGAGGTGGACGCCGACACGCTTTCGGAACTGTTCACCAGCCTCGAATTCGGCCCGCGCACCCGCAGCAAGGTGCTCAAGTCGTTCAACGCCGGCAAGCAGGCCGGCGACGCAGCTGACAAGCACGCAGACGACGAGGACGCCTCCGACGACCTGAGGATTCCCGAGGCCGTGACCATCGCGGATGAGGCGGCGTTGGCGGCATGGATCGACTCCGCACGAGACGGTCTCGGCTCGCCTGCCGACAATTCGGATGATGAGCCGCGCAACCGGGCGCACTGCGCCGACGTCATGGCATCGACCTGCGCGCTGTATGCCGAAGGCTCATCCAAACCCGGGAACCCGGGATGCAGCGTGCTGATGCTGGAGGTCGGCGGCAAGGCGGCCGTGCTGGAAGCCGGCGTGATCGCCGGCGTCCGTCCCGCGTTGCAGCGGTTCCTTGACGGGCACGCCGACCGGATAGTCGTGCACGGGTACAAGGAGCAGTCGCACATCCTCGCGTCGCTCGGACTGGACCTCGCCGAGCCGTGGTTCGATACGAAACTCGCCGGATACCTGGTCCAGCCGGACTATCATGCCGATTCGCTGGAACAGGCGGCATCCCATTTCCTGCAGCTGCAATTGGACAATGCCGATGACGTCGCGCAGGGGCAGCTGGACTTGAGCGGCGACGTCGATCCGGCCGACCAGCGCAAGGATCTGCTTCATATGGCCATGGTTCGCGCCCTCGCCGACATGCTGGCCGCGAAGATCGACGAACGAGAGCAGTTCAGGCTGCTGCAGTCCATCGAGCTGCCGGTGTCCCACGTGCTGTTCGGCATGGAGCAGGTCGGTGCCAGCGTGGACTTCATGCGCCTGACCGAGATGCGCGACCGGTTCGCCGTCGACGCTCGCGACGCGCAGGAGACCGCCTGGCAGTTCGCCGGGAGCCGCGTCAACCTGCAAAGCCCCAAGCAGTTGCAGGCCGTGCTGTTCGACGACATGGGCCTCAAGCCGACCAAGAAAACAAAATCGGGTTCGTACACGACCAATGCGTCCGCGCTGCAGGATCTCGCGGTCCGATCCGTCGGCAACGAGCGCGCCAACGGATTCCTGACCGCGCTGCTGCGCCATCGCGAGACGAACAAGCTCAAGCAGATCGTCCAAAGCCTGATCGATGCGGTGAACCCTGATGACGGGAGAATCCACACCACGTTCGAGCAGACCGTGGCCGCCACCGGACGGCTCAGTTCCGTCGACCCGAACCTGCAGAACATCCCCAACCGCAATGCCGAGGGCCGCGAGATTCGCTCCGCGTTCGTGCCCGGAGAGGGCTACGAGTCGCTGTTGAGCTCCGACTACTCGCAGGTCGAGCTGCGCATCATGGCCGACCTGTCGGGCGATGACGCGCTGATCGAGGCGTTCCGTTCCGGAGCTGACTTCCACAAGTACGTGGCGAGCCTCGTGTACGGCATCCCCGTCGACGACATCACCCCCGACCAGCGCACCCACGTAAAGGCGATGAGCTACGGGCTGGCGTACGGATTGAGCACCTACGGTCTCGCCCAGCAGCTCAAAATCAGCCCCGGCGAGGCTGACCGGCTGAAATCGCAGTATTTCGCGACGTTCGGCAAGGTCCACGAGTATCTGGAATCCCTGGTCGCCGGCGCCCGCGAGAAGGGATACACCGAGACGATGTTCGGCAGGCGTCGGTACTTCCCCGGACTGCAGTCGCCGAACCGCAACATACGCGACGCCGCCGAGCGGGGAGCACTCAACGCGCCCATCCAGGGCTCGGCCGCGGACATCATGAAGATCGCCATGATCCACGCGTCCGACGCGCTCGCCAAGGCCAAGGTCCGTAGCCGTATCATCCTGCAGATCCATGACGAACTCGTGGTGGAGATAGCCCCCGGCGAAGCCGAGCAGGTGACGGGCCTGGTGCGCGACGCCATGGAGCACGCGGTCGATCTCGCCGTGCCGTTGGACGTGTCCACCGGCATCGGCTCCGACTGGCAGCTCGCCGCCCACTGACGGCGACGGCACGGCGGCGAGAACAACGACGGCAAGAAAAGAAAAAGAGGACAAGCCATGACCACGCTTCGACAGGTCGTCAACGTAGTGGAAACCCTGTATCCGCTGCGCTATGCGGAATCCTGGGACGCGCCCGGCCTGATCGTCGGTGAGCCCGGTGCCGACGTCGGACTGGTCGCATTCGCCGCGGACCCCACCATGGCGGTGATCGACGAGGCCATCGAACGCGGCGCCGACCTGCTGATATGCCATCACCCGCTGCTGTTCCGTTCCGTGCACGCCGTCTCCGGACAGGACGTGCACGGCGCCATCGTCGGCAAACTGTACAGCCATCACTGCGCTCTGTGGGTGGGTCACACCAACGCCGATTCCGCGTGGCGCGGTGTAGGGCAGGCTGCGGCCGACGCGTTCGGCCTGGTCGATCAGCGGCCTCTGGTGCCCATCGACGACCCGGGGTCTGCGCACGCCGTGGGCCTGGGTCGTGTCGGCCTGCTGGAGGAGCCGATGACCTTGGAGCGTTTCGCGCATCGCGTGGCGCAGGCGCTGCCGGCCACGAATCTTGGTATTCAGGTCGCCGGCGACCTCCAGTCGCTCGTGCGGCGCGTCGCGGTGCTGCCGGGATCGGGGGACTCGCTGTTCGACGAGGTGCGGGCCAGCGGAGCCGATGTGTATGTGACCAGCGACCTGCGCCATCATCCGGCGACGGACGCCTTGGAACAGGCGCGGTACGAGGCGTCGCTGCTCTCGCGCGGACTGGCCGCCCCCTCGGCCGGGAATACGGGAACGGCAGGGAACGCCGTCGCGCGTCCGGCGCTGATTAACACGCCGCATTCCGCCATCGAGTCGCTGTGGTTCCGATACGCCCCGGACGACATCGCCGCGGCGGTCGAGCGGGCGACGGGGGAGACCATACGCACCACCCATATCACGATGAACACCGATCCGTGGACGCTGAACATCCCCTGCCGGGGCTAGCCGGTTGCCGCTGCACATCGCTGACAACTTCTTTCGAAAAAGGACCATTCATCATGCCTGACCGTTCAACCGCTGACACCGCTGGCACTGCCGAAACCGTGGGTACCGCCGCCGCAAGCGACATCACCCGGCAGGTCGACGCGCTGCTCGACCGCTCCACCGACGGCATCGTCATGGACAGCCGGGATCGCAGGGCCGTCGTGCTGTCACGACAGACCGTGTACCAAGGGGCGGTGTTCGACGTGGAGGACATGCGCATCGCGCTGCCGGCCGGTGGCGGGGACTGCGTCACCGTGCGTCGCCAGGTGTGCCGTCACGCGCCATGCGTCGTCATGCTCGTCCATGACGAGGCCCGGGACCTGTACCTGCTGGAGCGCGAGTACCGCGTAGGATCCGACCTGTTCGCCTACGGTCTGCCGGCGGGACTGATGGACGATGGAGAGGACGTGGAGCAGGCGGCGCTGCGCGAGCTCGCCGAGGAGACCGGCGTGGTGCCGGTCGGAGAGGACGGCGTCATATTCGACCATGTGGGGGCGTTCTACTCATCGGAAGGCATGAGTGACGAGCTCGCCAACATCATGGTCATGCACCTGCGACGCTGGGAAAGCCGACCGCGCCGGTTCGATCCCGACGAACACGTGGAATCTGCGTGGGTGACCTGGCGCCAACTCGCCGGAGTGCCGGTCACCGCGTCGAACTCCGTCATCGCCATACAGCATGAGACGATTCAGCGAATTATGAAAAAAACAACAAGTATTCATGGTAAAACAAACATAGTCTGCTGAGAATTTTTCTTTATATCGGTTTGAAGTTAACTATGTTCACGTTGGCGTGCGATAATATGACCATGCAGCAAATACGACCCGGCTCCATGTACCCGTTGGGTGCGAACTACGATGGTTCTGGCGTGAATTTCGCCTTGTTCTCGCAGGTGGCGGACAAGGTCGAGTTATGTCTGTTCGACGAGGACGACAAAGAGACGCGCATCGAGATGACCGAGCAGAACTCGTACGTCTGGCATAACTATATTTCCGGAATCCAACCCGGGCAACGCTACGGTTACCGCGTGTACGGCCCGTACGATCCCGCCAAGGGCATGCGGTGCAACCCGAACAAGCTGCTGCTCGACCCCTACGCCAAAGCCATCGAAGGCAACATCGACGGCGACGAAAGCCTGTTCTCCTACCGTTTCGCCGACCCGGACGGCCCAATGAACGACCTCGACTCAGCCGATCACACCATGAAGTCCGCAGTCGTCAACCCCTATTTTGACTGGGGCAACGACCAGCATCCGAACACGCCATACCATGATTCGGTCATCTACGAAGCCCACGTGCGCGGCATGACCAACCTCAACAAGGACGTGCCGCCACAGATTCGCGGAACCTACGCCGGCCTCGCGCACCCCTCGGTGATCGAATACCTGAAAAAGCTCGGCATCACCGCACTGGAGCTCATGCCCATCCATCAGTTCGTCAACGACTCGTTCCTGCAGGAAAAGGGACTGAGCAACTACTGGGGATACAACACCATCGGGTTCTTCGCGCCGCACAACGCCTACGCATGCTCAGGCCAGCGCGGCGAGCAGGTCAACGAGTTCAAGGCGATGGTCAAGGCATACCACCGCGCTGGCATCGAGATCATCCTCGACGTGGTTTACAACCACACCGCCGAAGGCAACGACATGGGCCCGACCCTGAGCTTCAGGGGCATCGACAACCAGTCGTACTATCGTCTGGTAGATGGCGATCCGCGGCATTACTTCGACACCACCGGCACCGGCAACTCGCTGCTCATGCGCTCTCCCCACGCGCTGCAGCTCATCACTGACTCGCTGCGTTATTGGGTCACCGAAATGCACGTCGACGGCTTCCGCTTTGATCTGGCCGCCACGCTGGCACGCCAGTTCCAGGAGGTCGACAAGCTGTCCGCATTCTTCGACATCGTCGAACAGGACCCGGTCATCTCACGTGTCAAACTCATCGCCGAACCGTGGGATCTCGGCTCCGGCGGCTACCAGGTGGGCGGGTTCCCGTCGAGCTGGTCCGAATGGAACGGCCGTTACCGCGACTGCGTGCGCGACTTCTGGCGCTCGCAGCCGTCCACGCTTCCCGAGTTCGCCAGCCGTCTGCTCGGCAGCTCCGACCTGTATCAGGTCAACGGCCGCAGGCCAGTCGCTTCGGTGAACTTCATCACCGCGCACGACGGCTTCACCATGAACGATCTGGTCACGTACAACAACAAGCACAACATGGCCAACGGCGAAGACAACCGCGACGGCGAAAGCAACAATCGTTCATGGAACTGCGGCGTGGAAGGCCCCACAACCATTAGCGATGTCAACAACCTGCGCCAGCGGCAGCTGCGCAACCTGTTCTCCACGCTGCTGGTCAGCCAGGGCATCCCGATGATCTGCGGCGGCGACGAGGTGGAACGCACCCAGCAGGGCAACAACAATGCCTACTGCCAGGACAACGAGATATCGTGGCGCAGCTGGGACTCCACGCCCGAGCAGGAGGACCTGCTGCAGTTCGTGTCCAAGCTGATCCATCTGCGGCTGGAGCATCCCGTGCTGCACAGGCGCCGCTTCTTCTCCGGGCGTGAGCCGGGCGAGGACGTCTCGACGATCCCGCAGATCGAATGGTTCGACCACACCGGATCAATCATGGACATGGATGACTGGTCGAACACGCACGCGTTCTCGATGATGGTGTTCCTCAACGGCTCGCGCATCCCCGAGACTGACTGGTACGGTTCGCCGATGATCGACAACGATTTCATCCTGATCTTCAACGCGCATTACGAGCCGATCATGTTCACGCTGCCCAGTGAGCGGTATGGCAAGAAGTGGCAGCTGCTCATCGATACATACAACCCCAAGGGGCCGGAGCTGAGCTATGAGGCGGGATTCGCCATCACCGCCCAGGCGCGCAGCTTCCTGCTGCTCAAGAGTTCTGATTGCCCGGCGGTACGTCGCGAGGACAGCTGAGATCTCGTGGCAGGTGCTTCGCACCTGCGCACTGTGTGCGCTACGCTAGGCAGGCGCCGACCGGTGACTTGCGTGTTACCGGTCGTTCGACAGGCGGGATTGCAGTTCCGCGACCTGCTCGTTGGTGCCGGAGCCGTCCGCGTCTCGGGCTGGATTGCCGGGGCCGGCACCGGTGCTGGCACCAGTGCCGGTCTGCAGCATCATCAGCTGATCGTGCAGACGATCGGCCTCGATTGCGGCGATTTGCCTTGAGAAGACGATGAACCATCCCAGAAACAGCAGTCCGGCGAGCGCTTCGAGATTGGTGAGCGTTTCCTGGCCCATCAGCATCCTGATGCCGATGGCAGAGCAGATCAGAATCGCCAAGGCGGAAATCACCGACATCACCTTCGGTATCCGCGGGGCGAGCCACGGCAGGGAGAGCATCAACACGCCCATGATGACCGTCAGTCCCTTGGCGCACACGTTGTGCATGATCGGGTGCGGCGTATAGCGGAACGCGCCGATGCCTATGAACATGAGCCCGGATATGGTCAGCAGCAGCGACAGGATGGCGATACGCAACGTGAAATGCGTGATGTCGCGGTCATCGGCGGCGGTGCCGGTGCTTTTGTTCATCTGATGGCGTGCTCGCTGTATGCGTTCGGTGGTGATCAGCTCCGAGATGGCGAAGTAGCTGACGATGATGATGCACGTTCCGGCGAGCATCAGCGTCGAGTTGAACATGCGGGCCGCGAACGTGGTGCGGTCGCCGAGCTGCGAGAAATTGTTGTGGTACCAGTACGGGTCGTCGGTGGTCAGGCCGGCGGTGCACACGCCGGAAATCACGAAGAACGGCAGCAGCGAGGCCAACGTCTTCGCGTTCATCATCTCCGCCTGCACGAACGTCATATAACCGACGACGCCCGCGAAGCCGGCGCAGATGGGGGTGAGGTATCCGCTGAACGTCGCCGACCCCATCATGCCGTTGATTGCGCCGAGTAGGGCGAATGACGAGAGGAACACGGTCGCCGCGTACACGATCGACAATGCGAGGATTTCGAACACGCGACGAATCGGGGCGAACCAGCCGCGATGCAGGTTAAGCGAATGGGAGTGGCTGGCGTAACCGACGCAGAATGACAGGGCGGCGCAACTGGCCAGAATGCCCGCGCACACCATGAAACGTCGTTGGGTGATCTGCCAGATCGCTGGGGCGAACTGCATGTACAGCGACATCATTATCGCGCCGACCATCGCGCAGATCAGGAATGAGATCAGACCAAGGGTCTCCGCTCGCTGATGACGTCCCATGACATCCCTTTCGCCGTCCGGATATCCATTGTACTCGTGCGGTTTCGCGGCTGTGTTGCGTTGGTGGCCGGGGAGGGGGGGCGCGGGACGAGATTGTGACGCGACGGTACGGGGTTATGACGGGGCGGCGTGGGACGATGACCGGCATGCGGCGTGGTGCCTGTTCATGCGTGGGATGTGTCGTCCGGATTTGCGTTCCTAAGTGCGCGCCGAAACGACGACCGTGCGCACATAGGTACGCAAACAGGGCCATTTGCGTACCTATGTTCGCGCACTCGTCGTTTCGGCGCGCACTTAGGAACGCAATGGGAGGGGGCCTGCATTGCACCGATTATTTGGACCATCGGCGGGGTGGAAGATGCGGGTCGAGTCCAATGGCCCCGGATTCGGTTGCCAAGGCCTACGGAACCCGGCGATAATTGAAGACGGGCTCAGTCTCGGCCTATGGTATACTCAACATTTGTGCTTTGCCTTGGGCTGGGCACATCGGGCTGTAGCGCAGTTTGGTAGCGCGCCTGCTTTGGGAGCAGGATGTCGCAGGTTCAAATCCTGTCAGCCCGACCGGAGCCCTTGGAAACATTAGGTTTTCAAGGGCTTATTTTTCCGTCGAAAACAATCTGCATACAAATGCACACAAACGCCGCGGGATCTCCATGCCAGATTCACACGAGTTCGCGCTCGCGGAGGGCTCCGATCGCGTAGGCCACGTCGTCCAATCGTTCCGGCCAGAGCGCCGTGTAGGTGTTCAATGTGATGCTGGGAGAGGAGTGGCCGAGCTGCATCTGCAGGGTCTTCGCGTCCGCGCCCTGGGCGATCGCGAAGCTCGCGTATGTGTGGCGCAGACTGTGTATGGTCACGCCCTCGTCCTCCATGCCGGCCGCTTTGACGGCCTTGTTCCATATCCTTGTCCGCCACGCGTTCGTCCAGACGTTCCCGCCACGGGTGGCACGGAACAGCCAGTCGTCATCACCCATGCCATCCATCTGCGCCTTGATCTGCGGCATGAGGAACCGTGGTATCGCGATGTTGCGGGCCTTTCCGTTCTTCGGGGTGCCGAGCATGCTACCGCCGTGCCCGTCGTCAGTCCATGTGCGGCCTATCCTGGCGCGCCGCTTGGCCGCGTCCACGTCACCGACCTTAAGGGCAAGCGATTCGCCTATGCGGCATCCCGTATAGGCCTGCCATCTGACCAGCAGACCGTCCACCGGCTTCCCGATCTTCTCCGCCTCGTCCGCGAGCAACTCGACCTCGCGGACCGAGAGGAACACCATGTCGTCGTCGTCGGAGGCGATCTTCGGCACGGTGACCCTGTCCACAGGATTCTCACCGATCCACCCGTTCGAGACGGCGTAGTCAAAGATGCCTTTGAGGACGAATTCCATGCTGGTTCCTTCAATGGCGCCGGTGGTGATTGCGGTGCTGGCCGCTGTTGACCATCCTATCGTCGCCAGTGGGCCGCCGCCTGAATAATTCCGAATGGAAACGCGGTCCCGGGCTGCGCTAATCGCCGTTTGAGGTGTGAAATCGGGATTAGTGTGGGCGAAATTGGTGGTATCTACATTTCGAGGGGTTGATCTGATGGATCAGGAACATCTATCTGCATTTCAGGGGGTTGCCCAAACGCGATATCCGAAGTATTAAGCGCTTTTTGCTGCTGGGATTGCACGGTTTTGGGAGCGTTCATACTTGGCTGGCACCCCCTCGAAACGTAGATAGATGTCCGGCGAGACCGAAATCAACCCCTCGAAACGTAGATACGGTTCAATGACGATGTGATTCCGGGCTTTTCGCCCATGACCGGGGGAGAGAAGATGGCGAATCGCGCCGGAAAGGGGTCGTGCCCGAACCGTGATGCCCCGTCATGACTGCAACATGGTGGTGCCGCCGTCCCTGACGAGCAGTGATTGACGGTCAGTGAGCGCGCGTAGGTCGAGCTCCGTGGAATACCGTTCGACGATGAGCCGTGCCGCCTGACCCATCGTGGGATTGCCCAGATGCGGCACCACGTGGAAATCCGTCAGACCGAGTCCTTTGTAGTCGCGCAGACCCGGGGCGCGATCCGTGCGGTCCATGATGGAGCAGTAGCCGATGTCCGGCGACATGATGACCGAACCGGCTGATTCGCCGATATACGGGATCCCGTCGGCTATCCGTTCGGCGAGCAGCGCATCCGCGCCGGTCCGCCGCAGTTCCTGCAGCAGAAAGAACGAATTGCCGCCGCCGACATATATGCAGTCGGCGTCCGAGAGGGTGCTCCGCACGTCGGGGGCAGCGGCCGTTGAAACATCCAGTTCGGTGACGCGGAATCCCAGTTGACGCAGTTGGCGGCGGGTCAGCATCGTATGCGCGAACCCCCATGGCTCTACAGCCGCGGCGGTCGTGATGTACGCCAGTCGACCGCCGTGCAGCCCGGGCAGTGCATGCGGGATCATCCCTGTGGCTCCGCGCAGCGTCGATGTGAGCATCATGGTCGCCATCCTGGCCTCCTTTCGTATCGCCCAGTATAGGACCGCGTTCATGAGAGCGCTGACAGATGAAAGGTCGAATGCGCGCGGTGGCGTTTGGGGCTCGCCTGGCCCGGTTGCCGGAAATGACGACATGGGCGCGAACGATTCCGCCGATGCGGACGGAAAATGCCATAACTCGAACGAAGACGATACGATTGGACGCATGAGCGAAACGAACAATGACAACCTGTGGCCGGCCCCGACCGCTGACGGCCCGCTGAACGCGACCGTGACCATCCCCGGCAGCAAATCCCTGTCGAATCGGTATCTGATCCTCGCCGTGCTTGGCGCGAAGCCCGTCACGCTTGTCGGGCTGTTGCGCTCGCGCGACACCGAACTGATGATGGGAGCGCTGTCGGCGCTTGGTGTGCGCTGCGACATCGACCCGGAAAACGACACCACGGTCACGGTGACGCCGCCGGAATCCGGCCGATTCAGCGGCAATGTGGGCGTGTACTGCGGACTCGCCGGCACGGTGATGCGTTTCGTGCCGGGACTGGCGCTGTTCGCGGACGCCCCGGTGCGGTTCGATGGAGACGATCAGGCATACGCGAGGCCGATGCAGCCGGTTCTCGACGGGCTCGAACAGCTTGGCGCCCGCGTCGAATACCACGGCGAGCACGGCCGGCTGCCGTTCACCATCACGCCACCGCGTCATGATGGGAAACAGGCCGATGACGGTTCCGCTGCCGCCAAGGTGAGCATCGACTCGTCCGGCTCTTCACAGTTCATCTCCGGTCTGCTGCTGATCGGGTCGCGCCTGCCCGGTGGGCTGGAGTTGCGGCATACGGGGGAGAAGACGCCGAGCCTGCCGCATATCCGCATGACCGTCGCTGATGTGAACGGCGCGAGCGGCAATGCGACCGCTGATGAGGAGTCTCGCGTCTGGCGAGTCGGCCATGCCGCGTTGCAGCTGCCGGAACGCGTGGTCGTCGAACCTGACCTGTCGAATGCGGCGCCGTTCCTCGGCGCGGCTTTGATCGCCGGAGGCACGGTGCGCGTGCCGCACTGGCCTGCTGAGACCACCCAGCCCGGTGGACTGCTGCCGGGATATCTGGAACGCATGGGCGCGCGCGTCTCGTTCCCCGAAGAGGACGGCGTGCGGTATTGCGAGGTGAGTGGCGACGGCCATGTGCATGGTCTTGGTGATTTCGACCTGACCGCGGCAGGGGAGATCGCGCCGTCGCTCGCGGCGATACTGGCGTTTGCCGATGCTCCGACCCGTATGCTCGGCATCGGTCATCTGCGTGGTCATGAGACAAACCGTCTGGAGGCGCTGGTCACGGAGATCACGCGCATCGGGGGAGAGGCCCGCGAACTGGAGGATGGCATCGAGATCACTCCTGTGCCGGTTGAGCGTCTGCACGGTGAGGTGATGGAATCCTACGCTGATCACCGCATGGCGACGTTCGCCGCGATGATCGGGCTGGCCGTGCCGGGCGTCCGAATCGTCAATGTGGAGACCACGCGCAAGACACTGCCCGATTTCGTGGGCATGTGGACCGGCATGTTGGAGCGGTGACCGCGACGAATATCATGGATATACGATGAGGGGCTGATTCCCAGCGGAATCAGCCCCTCATTTATGTTCGTCCGTTTGCGTTAGACGGACTGCGGCCTGCTAACGGCAGTTCGTCACTTGGTGAACGTGTTGCCGTAAGTGTCCGCGCCGTTCTCGGCGATTTCGGCGGACTTGCGGGCGATGGCCAGCTCCTCGTTCGTCGGGATGACGGCGATGATCACGGAGGAGTCCGGGGTGGAGATGATGCGCGGCTCCTTGGAGCGCTTCGCGTTCTTCTCCTCGTCCAGCTTGACGCCGAACGGGGCGAGCTTGTCGCACACCATCTTGCGCACGATGTCGTCGTTCTCGCCGACGCCGGCGGTGAAGGTGATTACGTCGCAGCCGCCCATCTGGTAGGTGTAGTTGCCGATGTAGCTGACGATGCGGTGCACGTACACGTCGAGGGCCAGCTTGGCGTCCTCGTTGCCCTCGGCCACCAGACGGTGAACCTCGCGCAGGTCGCCGAAGCCGGTCATGCCCATCATGCCGGAGCGCTTGTTGAACAGGGTGTCGAGCTCGTCCACGTTCATGTGGGCGTTGCGGATGAGGTGGAAGACCACGGCCGGGTCGATGTCGCCGGTGCGGCCGCCCATCATCAGGCCTTCAAGCGGGGTCAGACCCATGGAGGTCTCGACCGGCTTGCCGGAAACCTCGGCGGAGGCGGAGGCTCCGTTGCCGATGTGCAGCACGATCTGCTTGAGGCCTTCGGCCGGCTTGCCGATGACGCCGGGGACCACGGAGGAGATGAACTCGTGCGAGGTGCCGTGGGCGCCGTAACGGCGGATGTGGTACTGGTCGGCAATCTCCTTGTTCAGCGCGTAGGTGCTGGCCGCCTTCGGCAGCTGGAAGAAGAAGGAGGAATCGAACACGAAGATCTGCGGAACGTCGGGCAGCAGCGCGCGCATGACTTCGGCGCCCTTGGCCTCCGGGCCGTTGTGCAGCGGGGCGAGCACGGCCAGGTCCTTGACGGCGTTGATGGTCTTGTCGGTCACGAGGGCCGGCTTCGGGAAGAGGGATCCGCCCTGAACCACACGGTGACCGACGGCGACGATGCCTGCTTCGGACAGGTCCGGTCCGTACTCCTTGAAGAAGCCGAGCACGCGCCTGAGGCCCTGCTCGTGGTCGTGGATCGGCTCTTCGAGCTCGTGCTTCTCGCCGTTGTACTCGTGCTTGTAGTGACCGTCGACCGGTTCGCCGATCTTCTCGACGAGACCGGAGGCCAGACCTTCGCCGGACTCAAGATCGACCAGCTGATACTTGATAGAGCTGGAACCGGAATTGATGACAAGGACGGTTTTCGCCATTGTGGGCATCCTCCATGATTGATACGTACCGCGAAACACGGCTTTCCATCTGATAGATTACTCGCTGCTTGCTACAAATCAGCGCCGCAGGTTTCGCCGAGAGCCACCAAAGAGAAAAGCCCCGCTGACGGGCTGAGCCGTGAAGTAAACAGCGGGGCTGGTTATAGGTGAAGAGCGAACGACAGATTGCACGTGCCCCCGCTGGCGGGGGCTGTCGCGAATCGACTGGGGTGGTCGTAAAGAGCGGCTGTATCGCGTGGAGACCGCTAAAACACCCGCGTCACTGGGCCTCGATGGCGGTCAGTGCGATGGTGTTGATGATGTCCTGCACCGTCGCACCGCGTGAGAGGTCGTTGACGGGCTTGTTGAGGCCCTGCAGCACGGGGCCGATGGCGAGCGCCCCGGAGGAACGCTGCACGGCCTTGTAGCCGATGTTGCCGGAGCACAGGTCGGGGAACACGAACACGTTGACGTGTCCGGCCACGTCGTTGCCCTTGGCCTTGGTGGCTGCCACGTCGGGCGACCATGCGGCGTCGAACTGGATGGAGCCGACGACGGGCAGGTCCGGAGCCTTCTCCTTGACGATTCGCGTGGCCTCTTCGACGATGTCCACGTCCGGCCCCTTGCCGGAGCCGAGGGTGGAGTAGGAGAGCATGCCGACCTTGGGCTCGATGCCGAACGCCTTGGCGGTCACGGCGGACTGCAGCGCGATCTCCGCGAGCTGTTCGGCGTCCGGGTTGAGGTTGATGGCGCAGTCGGAGAACACGGTCACGTGGTCCTTGAAGCACATCAGGAAGGCGCCGGAGACGAGCCTCTGCCCGGGCTTGGTCTTGATGACCTGCAGCGCCGGACGCACGGTGTTTGCGGTGGAGTTGACCGCGCCGGACACCAGACCATCGGCGTAACCGAGCACGACGAGCATCGTGCCGAAATAGCTCGCGTCGGTCAGCTGCTTGCGGGCCTGCTCTTCGGTCATGCCCTTCTTGGCGCGCAGCTCGCACAGCTTGGCGACCATGGGCTTGAGGATGTTCTCGTCGTCCATGGCCTGGAAGCGTGCCTTGCCCAGATGGGTCAGACCGAGTTCCGCGCCCCGGGCGAGGATCGCGCCCTTGTCGCCCACGATGATGAGGTTCGCGATCTCGCGCTCCAGCAGGTAGTCGGCCGCCTTGATGATGCGGTCCTCTTCGCCTTCGGGCAGCACGATCGTTTTCTTGTTCGCTTTGGCGCGGCCGAGCAGGCTGTACTGGAAGGCGTACGAGGTGATCGGGAAGTCGATCTCGACGTTGATGGCCCGCAGGACCTCTTCGGTTGGCACGTTCGCCTGGAAGGCGGCGAGCGCCGCATCGGCCTGCGACGCCTCGGTGAACGGGATCTGGGGGATCGTCCACACCGGCAGCCCGAAGTCCGCGAGCGTGTCCTTGACCGAGACGGAGTGGCGCGGCTCGCAGCCCGTCACGAAGATGCCCAGCACCTTGTTGCCGGCGGCCTCCATGCCTTCGATGGAGAGACGGACGGTGTCCTTGAGCTCGTCAGGCCAACGGTCGATGGTGCACACGGCGAGGAAGACGCCGGCCTGCAGGTCGGCGGCGATGTTCGCGTTGAACTCGTAGGCGGTTGGGTCGTTGACGTGTGACTTGTCGGTGCCGACGATGAGCGCCGCGTCCGCGCGGGACACGTTCATCGCGTCGTTGAACGCCGCGACGATGTCGCCGCGGGAGCCTTCCTTGTCCTTGCGCACCTGGTGAATGTCCAGTCCGGTGGACAGCGCGACGCCGAGGCCGGCGTTGGAGGCGTTCAGCAGGATGGGGGTGAAGTGGTCGTGATTGGAGACCGCGGGGCGGAACACGGTGGTCTTGAATTTGGTGGTCAGCGCCTTGAGCACGCCGTATGCCACGACGTTGCGTCCGTTTGCGCCTTCAGGACTTGCGATGTAGATGTTCGTTGTTGTCACGTTTGTCTCCTCGTCGGGGATGGTACTGCTCGTGTGACCGCCTTGTTTCACACTTACTGACATTGTAGTACCCGATCGTTCGCTGCCGGGCGTTGACATGGCGGTAAACGCGGCCGGGGCGGTTCGACCGGGCGCGTGCGTCATTTGTGATACAGGCTCAGCCGCTCGTATTTCGGCTCGCAGCATACGTTGATGCCGAGTTTGCGGTACAGCTCCTCGTCGGTCGACGAGATGATGACCGAGAAGAATGCGTCGCAGCCGCGCAGCTGTTCCAGCCCGCCGATGACGCGGGCCGCGGTCGGGCTTTGCGCGCTTGTCAGCGACAGGGCGATCAGCGTTTCGTCGGAGTGCAGGCGGCGGTTCATGCTGGACAGGTGCTCGGTTTTCAGCCGGCAGATCGGTTCAATGGCGGATTCGTCGATGACGCGCTGGTTCTCGTCGATGCCGGTTACGGCTTTGAGCGCGTTCATCAGCAGCGCGCTTGCCGCGCCGAGCAGTTCGCCGGTCTTGCCGGTGACCACGCGCCCGTTGGGCAGTACCATAGCGCCGGCCGGTGCCCCGGTCGTCTCCTCCTTGAGCAGCGCGGCCGACCGCGCGGGCGACAGGTCCTTGTCCACTCCGGCCTTCTTCATGATGGAGCGAAGCCGCTCGACCTGGTCCTCGCCGGTGCCGGTGCGCCTGAGATGCACGGTGGCAGCGAAGTAGCGGCGCACGATCTCCATGCGGGCGGCATCCCGGCACGCCTCGTCGTCGACGATGGCGTAGCCTGCCATGTTGACGCCCATGTCGGTGGGGCTCTGATAGGGGCTTTCGCCCATGATCCGCTCCATCATGGCCTTGAGGACGGGGAACGCCTCGACATCGCGGTTGTAGTTGACCGTGGTTTTCCCGTACGCCTCTAGGTGGAACGGGTCGATGATGTTGGCATCGTCTAGGTCGGCCGTGGCGGCCTCGTAGGCGATGTTCACCGGGTGATTGAGCGGCAGGTTCCAGATCGGGAACGTCTCGTATTTCGCATAGCCGGCGGCGATGCCGCGCTTGTTCTCATGGTAGAGCTGCGACAGGCATGTGGCGAGCTTGCCGGAGCCGGGGCCGGGCGCGGTGACCACGACCAGCGGGCGCGTGGTGACGATGTAGTCGTTGCGCCCGTATCCGTCGTCGGAGACGATGTGCTCGATGTCGTGGGGGTAGCCTGCGATGGGGTAGTGCAGGTAGCAGGTGATGCCGAGCTGGTCGAGGCGCCGGCGATAGGTGTCCGCGGCCGGCTGCCCCGCGTACTGGGTGAGCACGACGGAGCCGACGTGGAATCCGCGCGAGCGGAAGATGTCGATGAGTCGCAGCACGTCCTCGTCGTACGTGATGCCGAGGTCGCCGCGCATCTTGGCCTTCTCGATGTGGTTGGCGTTGATGGCGATGACGATCTCCACGTCGTCGGCGAGGCTTTTGAGCATGCGGAATTTGGAATCCGGCTCGAAGCCGGGCAGCACGCGTGACGCGTGATAGTCATCGAACAGCTTGCCGCCGAACTCCAGATAGAGCTTGCCGCCGAACTGCGCGATGCGCTTTCGGATGTTGGCGGCCTGTAGCTCGATATATTTCTCGTTGTCGAATCCCTGTCGCATGTGCAGTGAGAGTCCCTTCCGAACGGAGCGCTGTACCTGCACGATTATACCGGGTTCTTTACGAGGGCCACCCCCCACCAGTCGCGAAGCGGCTGGGGGTCTTACAAGAATCTGCGAGTGAAATTCGGCGATGTGCGCGGCCTCTAGGCGCACCGAAGGAAGCTGTACAAAGGTACCGCGACTGAGGAGCAACGACGAGGACACTCCGTTATTCCAAATTCACTCCCATTCGATGGCTTCAGTTCTGCCGTCACGTCATTCCAGTTGCCTCCAGTTTTCGGCGCCGTCTCGAGCCGAGTGCCGCCAAGTAACACCGTGTCGTGTTTCGTCGGCCTCGGGGACAAAAGTGGGGACAACTTTTTTCAAACTCAGGGCTTTGAGTTTTTTTGTTTTTGTCCCAAAGCGCGCGGCGGACCGCCTTTGAGATTCCGCTGACGTCCGGATACGCTTCGATCTCCCTTGAATTTTCAGACAGCATATGGTATAAGGTAATTGGTTTTCCGTTAGGAAGGCTTCCAAGTGCCGGGGACGTTTTCCCCGGCTTTTTTTATCCAGGAGAACAATGCGAGAACTCAGCGTCTTCGTCGACGAGTCGGGAAGTGACGGCCTCTCCGACCGCCACTACCTGCTCACCGTCGTCATGCACGACCAATCCGAGAGCATCGCGGATTCGATCGCGGCATATGAGGGCGCCCTTCGCGCCAAGGGGCTCCCGGACATACCCTTCCATGCGTCGCCGCTCATGAACGGCAAGGACCAGTACTCGGGGCTCGACTTGAGGACGCGCAAGATGTTGCTCGGCTCGTTCCGAGTCTTCTTCCGCCACATGCCCGTGAGGTACCACACCTTTGCATACGCGACCAAGCAGTTCGCCTCGCTCGACAAGCTCGCGGGGACGATGCGAAGGGACCTCGTGAACTTCCTCTTCGACAACCTCGCGGAGCTGCAATCCTACGATATGGTCAAGGTCTATTACGACAACGGCCAGCATTCTATCGCCGAGTCGCTCCATCGCGCGGTCGAGTACGCGCTCTCGAAGGACGCCGTCGTCTACCGATCGGCGCAGCCCTCCGAGTACCGGCTTTCGCAGGCGGCGGACTACATCTGCACCATGGAACTCACGGCGATCAAATACGCGGAGCATACAGCCACCGCGACGGACGAGAAGTTCTTCGGCAAATGGTCCGATTTCAAGAAGGGCATATTTAAGGAGACACGCAAGAAGTTTCTCTGGAAAGACGGCTCGCCATCGGGGAACGGTTTCCCACAGGGGGCTCGCTGCGCGGGAGGGGCCCTTGACGGCATCGCTGTGGGTAAGTACCGGGAGCTCGAGGAGATAACCGCCGAAGAGGCTACAGCGATCATCGGAAAGTGCGAAGAAGAAATGGCCCCAAAGGAAGAAACCCAAGAATCCGAGAAGCGTCCCCAAATGGGAGCGCTTCTTCGGAGACGCTAGCTCGCCCTGCCGTCAGATGCCCCGGGCAAACCCAGCTACGGCCTTTTCGGCACGTGCAGCAGCTTAGCCCCGCAGGAAGAGCAGAACGCTGCTTCACCGGACGCCTTGACACCGCAATAGGGGCAGAAAGCCGCGCGCACTATGCGGTCCGTCGGCGTCCAAGACCTAATCCTCTTGGCGGTCGGTCTGCCACGCGTTCGGCTATGCCCGAGCCGTCGTTAGAGCTCGCTACGGTGTAGTCGCTCGTGAGGTGGCCCTTGTAGTCGAAGTCGATCACGAACTTCCACGAACTGATGCCGCTGAGCGAAGCGACGGTCCCGTAAACCTTGTGCCCGTTCACGGAAAGGGACTCGAGCCTTTTGACGGATCACCCCGTAGCCTCGACGATTTCCTCGAACCCCTCCTGGGTCACATCGTCCCTGAAACACTCGCTCGCACGGTCCCACTCGGCTTTTGCCTTGACCTTCTCGAGCTCGATCTTCCGCTTATCCTGCCTATCGCATGCGAACAGTATGATGCCGAGAAAAGCAAAAGCGGGAAATAGGGTCGTCAGGATGTTGACCAAAGATTCCGTTCAAGGTCCCCCTAAACAAGCCCAGCGCCGTGGGCAAGAAGAAACAGCGCGACGTGGAGGATGATGAAGGCAGGCAGCCCCACCGCGAAATACCACTTGGACGTCTTATGGTGGGCGACGCGCATCCCGGCGATGCCTCCAAGGGCCCCTCCCGCGAGCGAGAGACCAAGCAAGGTGGCTTCGGGGAACCTGCTGCCGCGGTCAATCGCCCTCTTCTTGTCCAGGCAAAAAACGGCGAACGTGATGACGTTGATGGCGAGAAGGTATGCACCGAGAGCGACGATGACGGGCGCGTTGAACGAAGCGCCCGGTTCCAGATCGACGACGATGACTCCGGCCCAAACGAGCACGACAAGCACCCACACAATCAAGAAGACTATGGCGCTGAACCACCAGGCGATGTTGTGCTTGTTCATGTGGTTCCTGGTGAAGATCATAAGGGCAAGGAGCATCCCCAGGGCGCCGCCCGCTACGGCGAACAGGGTCAAGATCCTGCCGTCCATGAGGCCGGTATCCTCGTCCTGGTTGTAACGGGCTATCGCGTAGTCGATCGCGAAGAGAATGAACGTGAGGGCATTAATGCCCGCAAGATAGATAACGAAGGGGTGAACGCCCTGGACAGCACCGCCCAGGGCAGATAGTGCCTGCTCCATAAGAAGAACTCCTTCCCGAACAACATGCCGCCATTATACAGGTAGATTGAACGCCCGATGCGCCTGTTCCCATTGATGCTCCGGGTATGGCGAGAAGAGCCTTTCCGCGGCCCAAACCGCATGGCCAGCCGCAGGCCGCGCTAACCTCTCGCGCCGTTCGTCTGCTTTCGCTCGTCCGAAATTACAACCGCAGCAGGCCGTGTCCAACGGATGGATACCATTTACCCGGGTGCATCTGGGGCAACGGGCCGGCAGGCCCTCGAAAGGTCGCTCGCAGAACACGCAACATCAAACACGAAAGAAGAGACGAACGACAGATGCCGGACCCCGGACGACAGCACCGCGGAAGACGAGCATTCCGAACACAACTGAACGAACTTCGATCCTAGGCAGGCGCCCGCACGGGCGCCTTTTGCTTTTCGGGGACTTAGCTGCCAGCTAAGGCGTACGGCTCATGGCCGTTTCGTGAAGGCCCGACCAGCTCGACCCACCTCGACCCATCTCCGCTCCTGTCGGGCGTGTCAATCGCCGTCAGGCGGTTCAATCGTCGCGCAGACGTAAACGCACACAGGACCGCGCAGACGTATCGCGCGGAAAGATTGGAGGCAACCATGGCGCACGCTACGAAATGCGCCGCGCCCGAGGGCAACCGGGGCCGCGACGAGTGGATGACGGTGATCGAGATGCAGGAGTACATGGGGGCGAGCCGGAGTAAGGCATACGACCTCATCTGGCCGGGAGAGATCGACTCGTACAGGCTCGGAAGGAAGCTCCTGGTTTCGAGGGCGTCGGTGGACGCCTACATCGAGTCGAGGGGCGGCAGGAAATGACGACGGCGACCGCCCCGGGAGCCGCCCGCGGCCGGGCACGCGAGGGAGCCTCGAGACGAGAGGAGCTCGAGGACGACCATGACCAAGAGCATTAGCAGGAGCCAGATGAGGCTCATCGCATCGACCAACGCGATATTCGGCGCCGACGAGGCGTGCGCGATGCTGCGCATCAGCCGCGACGCCATGTACCGGCTCACCAATATGCCTCAAACATGCTGGAACTGCCACAAGGCCATCAAGCCACAACACAAAGGAAGTGCGCTTCTCGTTGCTCCACACTGTTCTTTAATAGGGGAGAACGAAAAGCAATCAACAGCAAAGCGCCGGGGCCACCGATGGCTATATGGAAGGAAAATGCCTATTTTCGATTCCAAAGGTCGGCATCACTGGTAGGCATATCATCATCCTCGAATTCGCCAAGGTAGGTGTAATGGTGATAGCGTTCCCCATCATACTCGTACCCAGTGTAGTCATAACCTCTCTGAGTAACCCCTTGATAAGGCTTGAACTCCGCCTCAGCCTCTTCTTTGGTGTAGTGGTCAGCATCGAACCAAACGCCCTCGGTCTTATCATCGCCCCAGCCGAGCTTTTTGCCCTTGAATACGTGTCTCATGGTATCCACACTTTCACTAATGACTCCCGTTTAGGCTATTGTAGCACTCTCCCATTCAGCTCGTTCGTCTTTTCGGCATATCCAACCAACTGTCTTGTCTTCAGATGCCCCGACGTCCCCACGGCGTCCATCCCCGTCGTCGCGAAGCTGATGCCCGAGCTTCATTTGGCCCCATTTCCGCTCATAAGTACCTTGAGGCTACGGAACGTGCCCGAAGCGATAACACCGCTCAACGACAACTCCCGCGAAGTGACGGCTGTGGCCTCCTTCAGCGCCGAACGCGAGTTGAACGCGTGTTACATTCGCGCCGTGCGCCACAACGCGCTCATGCCATCCACCGGCGCAAGCGCCAAGAACCCGTAAAACCAACAGCTCGTGCACGGCCACGAACCCGCGCCCACGTCGCCTCCGCTTACGACGAGCCTAGCTTGCTTGGCGGGCATCCACCCAAGACACGCATTGGACGGCGTTGCACCAACAGCAAGCAATAACCCAGAGGCGCTCCTCATTTGCATTATGCCTAATGAAGAGCGCCTCTATTTGGGTTAAATGCAATATGCGATAACGAAACCCCCGAAGTCAGTACTCATTTCCGACGTCTATGAACACCAGCCAATCGATACTCAAAACGTCGTGAGTACAATTTGAGTACCAACCTGAGCGATCCCTTGCGAGCAAAAGCAATCTGCCGGTCAGCATTAATTTGAAATGAATTGATGGCGTTGCTTCGGTAATTGAAAGCACTTTAAAACGTACCAGTAAACAATTATCCCAGCTAAACAGCTTGAGAGATTGCGTAGCTGGCTTGTATATACCATATACACCACAGTCCGCAGACACCCATGGCATGTAAATAAAAAAAGAGGGAGGCTGTTTCCGACCTCCCTCGCAAAGGGCTATCTACTATTCCCACTCGATGGTTGCTGGGGGTTTGCTAGTGCAATCCAGTACCACGCGGTTGATCTGGCGGCACTCGTTGGTGATGCGGGTGGAGATCGTGGCGAGCACGTCGTAGGGCACGCGCGACCAGTCGGCGGTCATGGCGTCCTCCGAGCTGACCGGTCGCAGGACGATGGGGGAGCCGTAGGTGCGCTCGTCGCCTTGGACGCCGACCGAGTGAACGTCGGCGAGTAGCACGACCGGGCACTGCCAGATGTCGCGGTCGAGGCCGGCGCGGGAGAGTTCTTCGCGGGCGATGGCGTCGGCCTCGCGCAGCAGGTCGAGGCGTTCCTTGGTGATTTCGCCGATGATGCGGATGCCCAGGCCCGGACCGGGGAAGGGCTGGCGCCAGACGATCTCGTCGGGCAGGCCGAGCTCGGTGCCGATGGCGCGCACCTCGTCCTTGAAGAGGGTGCGCAGCGGTTCGATGAGCTGGAACTTGATGTCCTTGGGGAGCCCGCCGACGTTGTGGTGGGACTTGATGTTGGCCGCGCCGTCGCCGCCGCCGGATTCGACGACGTCGGGGTAGAGGGTGCCCTGCACGAGGAACTTGACTTCCTTGCCGCGGGCGCCGGCCTCTTCGAGGACCTGACGCTGGGCTTTCTCGAAGGTGCGGATGAACTTCTCGCCGATGATCTTGCGCTTGCGCTCGGGCTCGGAGACGCCCTTGAGCGCTTCGAGGAAGTCGTCGGCGGCGTCGACGGTGATCAGTCGGATGCCGGTGGCGGCGACGAAGTCGTGCTTGACCTGCTCGACCTCGCCTTTGCGCAGCAGGCCGTGGTCGACGAACACGCAGGTGAGCTGGTCGCCGATGGCCTTGTGGACGAGGGCGGCGGCGACTGCGGAGTCGACACCGCCGGACAGGCCGCAGATCACTTCGGCATCGCCGACCTTCTCGCGGATCTTGGCGACCTGGTCCTCGATGATGGAGGAGGCGTCCCAGTTGTCGGGCAGGCCGGCGCACTGGTGGAGGAACGTCTCGATGAGCTTCTGGCCGAGGGGGGTGTGCTTGACCTCGGGGTGCCACTGCACGCCGTAGAGCTTGCGGGACTCGTCCTGCATGGCGGCGACGGGCGCGCCCTCGGTGTGGGCGAGCACTTCGAAGCCGGCGGGCGCGGTCTTGACGGCGACACCGTGGCTCATCCACGTGTCCTGCTCGGCCGGGGAGCCGGCGAGCAGCCCGTCCGTCTTGTCGATGGTCGTGTCGGTCTTGCCGTATTCGCCGAGCGCGGCCTTGTCGACGTCGGCGCCGAGCGCGTACGCCATGGCCTGGAAGCCGTAGCAGATGCCGAGCACGGGCACGCCGGCGTCGAACAGCTTGGGGTCGACGCGCGGGGCGCCGGGCTCGAATACGGATGCGGGGCCGCCGGACAGGATGATGGCCTGCGGGTCCTTGGCGAGCATCTCGTCTACCGGCATGGAATGGGGGACAAGCTCCGAATACACGTTCGCCTCGCGCACGCGACGGGCGATAAGCTGCGCGTATTGGGCGCCGAAATCGACGACAAGCACCGGGCCGTTAGCCATGGGACTCCCTTCATGCGGCCGCGCGCGATAGCGGATACATACGTATGGGCGATATCGTTGATTGCGGCCATTGGTATTGTGTGGACTTCTTACAGTATGTCACATCAATTGTGTCGATTCGAGCCGACATTGGCGTGTGCGGTGGGCGGGTGTCGTCCGGGAGCGACGCACCGTTTCACAAAACCGAACAATTAACGTTGTTAATATGAACAACACGCCGCATGTTCTGTTGCCTGCATGAACACGCGGCGTACCGGTAGATCGCTGAAATCGTTGGAAAATAAAAGTTTCTCACTGGATGGCGCCGTAATATAACCTGTGAGGGCGCCGGTTATTCACTCATAATTCATACAATTAATCTAACATTTTCGAACACACATGCAAAAAAGCTGCCAAAAGTCTTGCTCTCAACGTACCATGATGAACGATTGGGATTGAGCAACCGCGAAATCGCAAGGCTTCGCGAGAGCCCATGACCGAACGATAATGATCAATTGCACATCACTGTGCAGGAGTACAGGAGTACACATGACGAGTCCTGTTATTGGCACCCCTTGGAAGAAGCTGAACGCTCCGGTTTCCGAGGAAGCTCTTGAAGGCGTGGACAAGTACTGGCGCGTTGCCAACTACCTTTCCATCGGCCAGATCTATCTGCGGAGCAACCCGCTGATGAAGGAACCCTTCACCCGTGAAGACGTGAAGCACCGTCTGGTGGGGCACTGGGGCACCACCCCTGGCCTGAACTTCCTCATCGGCCACATCAACCGCTTCATCGCTGACCACGGCCAGAACACCGTGTTCATCATGGGCCCGGGCCACGGTGGCCCCGCCGGTACCTCCCAGTCCTACCTGGACGGCACCTACACCGAGACGTACCCCAACATTACCAAGGATGAGGCTGGCCTGCAGAAGTTCTTCCGCCAGTTCTCCTACCCGGGCGGCATCCCCTCCCACTTCGCTCCGGAAACCCCGGGCTCCATCCACGAGGGTGGCGAGCTGGGTTACGCCCTGTCCCACGCTTATGGCGCGATCATGGACAACCCGAGCCTGTTCGTTCCCTGCATCGTCGGCGATGGTGAGGCCGAGACCGGCCCGCTGGCCACCGGCTGGCAGTCCAACAAGCTCGTGAACCCGCGCACCGACGGTATCGTGCTGCCGATCCTGCACCTTAACGGCTACAAGATCGCCAACCCGACCATCCTGTCGCGCATCTCCGACGAAGAGCTCCACGAGTTCTTCCACGGCATGGGCTACGAGCCTTACGAGTTCGTCGCCGGCTTCGACGATGAGGACCACATGTCCATCCACCGTCGCTTCGCCGAGCTGTTCGAGTCCGTGTGGGACGAGATCTGCGACATCAAGGCCGCGGCGAACACGGACAACATGCACCGTCCGTTCTACCCGATGATCATCTTCCGCACACCGAAGGGCTGGACCTGCCCGAAGTACATCGACGGCAAGAAGACCGAGGGCTCCTGGCGCGCTCACCAGGTGCCGCTGGCTTCCGCCCGCGACACCGAGGCCCACTTCGAGGTCCTCAAGAACTGGCTGGAGTCCTACAAGCCGGAAGAGCTGTTCGACGCCAACGGTGCCGTCAAGGACGACGTCCTGGCCTTCATGCCGAAGGGCGAGCTGCGCATCGGCGCCAACCCGAACGCCAACGGTGGCGTGATCCGCAAGGATCTCGTGCTGCCGGCGCTCGAGGACTACGAGGTCAAGGAAGTCAAGGAGTTCGGACACGGCTGGGGCCAGCTCGAGGCCACCCGTCGTCTGGGCGTCTACACCCGCGACATCATCAAGAACAACATGCACGACTTCCGCATCTTCGGACCGGATGAGACCGCTTCCAACCGTCTGCAGGCTTCCTACGAGGTCACCAACAAGCAGTGGGACGCCGGCTACATCTCCGACGAGGTTGACGAGCACATGCACGTCTCCGGCCAGGTCGTCGAGCAGCTGTCCGAGCACCAGATGGAAGGCTTCCTCGAGGCCTACCTGCTGACCGGTCGTCACGGCATCTGGAGCTCCTACGAGTCCTTTGTGCACGTGATCGACTCCATGCTGAACCAGCACGCCAAGTGGCTTGAGGCTACCGTCCGCGAGATTCCGTGGCGCAAGCCGATCGCCTCCATGAACCTGCTGGTCTCCTCGCACGTGTGGCGTCAGGATCACAACGGTTTCTCGCACCAGGACCCGGGTGTCACCTCCGTCCTGCTGAACAAGTGCTTCCACAACGATCACGTCATCGGCATCTACTTCGCGACCGACGCGAACATGCTGCTGGCCATCGCCGAGAAGTGCTACAAGTCCACCAACAAGATCAACGCCATCATCGCCGGCAAGCAGCCGGCCGCCACCTGGCTGACCCTGGACGAGGCTCGTGCCGAGCTCGCCAAGGGTGCCGCCGCTTGGGATTGGGCTTCCACCGCGAAGACCAACGATGAGGCTCAGGTCGTGCTCGCCGCCGCCGGCGACGTCCCGACCCAGGAGATCATGGCCGCTTCCGACAAGTTGAAGGCCCTGGGCATCAAGTTCAAGGTCGTCAACGTGGCTGATCTGCTCTCCCTGCAGTCCGCCAAGGAGAACGACGAAGCGCTGACCGACGAGGAGTTCGCCGACATCTTCACCGCCGACAAGCCGGTGCTGTTCGCGTACCACTCCTATGCCCACGACGTGCGTGGCCTGATCTACGATCGCCCGAACCACGACAACTTCAACGTCCACGGCTACGAGGAGGAGGGCTCCACCACCACCCCGTACGACATGGTTCGCGTGAACGAGCTGGATCGCTACGAGCTGACCGCCGAAGCCCTGCGCATGATCGACGCCGACAAGTACGCCGACGAGATCCAGAAGCTGGAGGACTTCCGTCAGGAAGCGTTCCAGTTCGCGGTCGACAAGGGCTACGACCACCCGGACTACACCGACTGGGTGTACTCGGGCGTCAAGACCGACAAGAAGGGCGCCGTCACCGCCACCGCCGCCACCGCTGGCGACAACGAGTGATGATCGCCTGATTCTTATCAGGATCTGAGCTGAAAGGGCTTCCGGAGCAATCCGGGAGCCTTTTTTCGTCAGGCTCCACCAAGCGACAATATCGCTCGTGAGAATGGTCATCGCCTACAAACCGACAAGTCGTCATGACACGACGGGTAAATCCACACTACGTAGTCATCTCCATATATAATCAAGACGTCCGCTGAATGCGACCCACCGCATGACGGTCCCTCGAAGAAGAAGGTGATGACTCTCTTGGATGTATCATTCTCATATTTCATCCAACAGGTATGTTCGAATCCGGCGCTGGCCATCACCACGTTGCTGACGCTCGGCGTCATTTTCGTGAACGGCTGGACCGACGCCCCCAACGCCATCGCCACCTGCGTCACCACCAGATGCCTACGTATCCGTCCGGCGGTGATCATGGCCGCGGTGCTCAATTTCTTCGGTGTGTTCATCATGACGCAGCTGAACGCCTCGGTGGCGTCCACCATCAGCAACATGGTCGATTTCGGCGGCGACACGAACGCCGCGCTGATCGCGTTGTGCGCGGCGCTGTTCTCCATCGTTGTCTACAGTGTGGGCGCGTCGCTGCTGGGCATCCCCACGTCCGAGAGCCACAGCCTAATCGCCGGCCTTTCCGGCGCCGCCATCGCCATCCAGGATGGCATCGGCGGCATCAACATGGGGGAGTGGGTCAAAGTGCTGTATGGTCTCGCGGCCAGCCTCCTGCTCGGATTTGGCATCGGCTGGATCGTGTGCAAGCTGGTGACGCTGATCTGCGCGGGGCTTGACCGCAGGCGCGCCAACGTATTCTTCACGTATGCGCAGATCGTCGGGGCCGCGGCCATGAGTTTCATGCACGGCGCGCAGGATGGCCAGAAATTCATCGGCGTCCTGTTCCTCGGCATGGCGTTCTGCAGTGGGCAGACCGGTGTCGCAGGCGTGATCATCCCAGTGTGGCTGATGATCCTGTGCAGCACGATCATGGGTGTCGGCACCAGCGTGGGAGGGGAGCGCATCATCAAATCCGTCGGGCAGGACATGGTCCGGCTGGAGAAATACCAAGGCTTTTCCGCGGACCTGTCCAGTGCGCTGTGCCTGCTGGTGATGACCGTGCTCGGCATCCCCGTTTCCACCACGCACACCAAGACCAGCGCCATCATGGGCGTCGGAGCGGTGCGCAGGCTGTCCGCGATTAACTTCGGCGTCGTGCGCGACATGATGCTCACCTGGGTGTTCACGTTCCCCGGCTGCGGCATCATCAGCTACGTCATGGCAAAACTGTTCATGCTGGTGTTCTGACACCGCTCCGGCACACGGCATCAGTCATCGTTTCAAGAAAGGATCAGCATATGGCGAGGAAAAACGATTCGTTCTATTTCGACGGATTCAAGCAGAGCGCCGATTATGCATGCCAGGCGGCACATCTGCTGTCGGAAGTCATGCACCATTACGAACCGGATCGTCTGCTGGAACGATTCGACGAGATGCATCGCATCGAACAGGCGGCGGACGAGGTCCGTCACGGCATGATGGACGAGCTGGTCACCGCATTCATCACTCCGTTCGACCGGGACGACATCGCGCGGCTGAGCAGCGTGCTCGATGACGTCACCGACCGCATCGAAGGCGCCCTGCACCGCATGTATTACGACAACGTGCTGGAGATCCGACCCGATGCGCTGGACTTGGTCGACATGGTCGAGCGCTCATGCGGGAAGATGGCGGAGCTGATCGGCGAGCTGCCCCGGTTCAAGCGGTCGAAGACCCTGCGCGAGCAGGTGTTCTTCATCAACAAGATCGAGCAGGACGCGGACCGCCTGTTCGTAGAGGCGATGCGCCGCCTGCACACCACCTGCACCGACCCGCTGCAGGTGCTCGCCTGGCACGAGGTGTACGTGCATCTGGAGCTGTGCACCGACGATTGCGAGCATGTCGCCGATGTCGTCGACAACATCGTCATGGAGAACAGCTGAGAGCGGTTCCCCCGTCCCGTCCCGGCCACGGCGTTGGACGGGAATGCCGCCTAACGGTGGGTGTTGAGCCACGCGATGGCGAGCTGGGTGCGGTTGGTCAGAGCAAGCTTGTCGAGCATCGCGCTGATGCGGTTGCGCACGGTGCCCTCGCTCAGATACAGTCTGGCGGCGATGTCGCGGTTGTCGAGTCCCTCGGCGACGAGCGCCGCGATGTCACGCTCCCGTTCGTTCAGCAGCTGATCGATGCCATCAGACGTACGACGGCCGTGCGGGATGCCGTCGCCGGCCGTGTCCGAGGCGTCGTCCGGCCCCTTGCATCCGGCACCGGCCGTCGGCCCGGTGAGTTTGCCGATCACGTCGGCGCCGAGCACCACCTGACCGGCCATCACCGCATGCAGGGCGGGTGCGATCGCCGCCACATCCTGCTTGATGAGATAGCCTTTCGTCCCGAGCCGCATCGCCTGCTCGATATAGGCCTGGTCAGAGAACGTGGTCAGGAACAGGATACGTGCCGCCGGATCCTTCGTCAGGATCTCCCGCGCGGCGTCCAGCCCGTTCATGCCGGGCATCTGTATGTCGATGAGCAGGATATCCGGATGATTCTCCGGCGACTCGAAATACCTGCGAATCGCCGCGCCGCCGTCGTTGGCGCTCCATAGCACGTCGGCGGTGTCGGTGGCGGTCAGGATCGTCTCCAGCGACTGACAGACGATCGGGTCGTCGTCCACGATCGCGATTCTCATAGCTTCCCCCTGTTCCCTAATGTGCCGGCAGTCGTCTTCATGAATGCCGGCTGGTCTGTTTTCGCGCAAGATTCCGGGGATGCATGCCAACGTTGCTTCGGCACGGACACGAACACGCGCCATCCGCCATCATACGGGCCGCACAGGGCGGTTCCGCCGATTGAGCGCACGCGCGATTCGATGTCGGTGAGTCCCATGCCGCGAGGCGGCTCCCCGTCCGTCCGGCACCGCCCGCGGGCATCACGGGCGCGGATCGCGGGCCCTGGATCCTGGACGACCAACTGCCACAATGTCGGAAAATCACGCAGCGTCACGCTCGCCTCATGGGCCTCGCTATGATGCGCGACGTTTGCCAGCGCCTCGCGAATCACCGTCGCGAAGCAGCGTGACACCGGGGCCGGGGCCGTGTCGACGTCGTTCGCCAACGACACCGAGAAGTCCGGGGAGATACCGTCGAATGAGGCGACGGCGGCTTCGATCTGCGCGGCGAAATCGGTGCCATCATCCTCAAGGTCATGTACCGAGCGGCGCACCATCGTCATCGCATCGTCCAAGGTCTCGCCCAGCGTGGTGAATCCACGGGCCGCGACCTCGTCATCGGTCGCCTCGGCCACGGCCCTGCCGGCCTGCGCCTGCATGATCGCACGAGTCAGCAGGTGCCCCACATTGTCGTGGATCTCGCGGGCGATACGCGTGCGTTCGCCGAGCGTCGCCATGCGGACCGACTGCGCGCGCTCCTCATCGATATCGGCGATGCGCGAGCGGACGGAACGGGAGGCTTCACGGGCCATATCCTGAGCGTGCAGCAGCGCACGTCGATTCCCATCCGAAGCCTCGCGGGACCGTCCCGCGACGAATCCGAGCAACGCGGTCAACGTAAGAGCCAGCGCCTGCATATGGCTGTTGGCATCTGCGGCTCCGGCCGCGACACCGGCATGTGACACGCGGACGAACCACAGCGCCGCAAACGGCAACACCCATAGCCAGCGCACGGCCGTCACCAGCCGCGAAGGGCGCCCTGCGGCAGCCAGACGCGCCATATCGTAGGCGACAAGCGGCATGAACGAGCACCATGCGGGCACCGCCGCGGCGACGATCAGATACGCCACGCAAGGCAACCACGGCCATCGTTCATCGGCATGCAGCCATTCGACCAGTCCGGTGACGGAGACGGCCAGCAGAAGCCCCGCGATGAACACGGCATCGGTGCGGATCCCGGTCATCACGGCGAGCACGGTGCCCAACGCGAGCAGAACACCCTCCTCGGCCAACACGCGCATGGCACCTCCCGGATCGTCATTCGTTTCAATACCAGTCTAGCGGTGGAAGGAACTCCACGAACATGCCGATCGTGGTGGATAATCCGCGTGGCGGCTCCCTGACGATGGGTCTGTTCTCCAACCGGACCATCAACATCGGCATCGTGACCGAGATCGTGCTGCTCGTGCTCATCACCGAAGTGCCGGTATTGCAGACCGTGTTCCACACCGCGCCCCTGGGCTGGGACGACTGCGTATACCTGTGCTGCATCCCGTTCGTGATCCTCGGCATAGAGGAACTGCGCAAACTCATCTGGCGGCACTCTTTCCCAACCGAGCGGGTATAGCGTGCTCCGCCCCCGCTGGCGGGGGCAAGTGGCGCCGCGAGATGATGACAAATGTCACGGGTGCGCGGCCAAGTCGTGACGTTTGCAGGTGGCGATCGCCGACACTTTCTTGGGATGATGTAATCATCAAAGAAAGGAGCGGCTATGGCAACCGACAACACAGCCCCCGGACGCGATGTGGCACCCGGCGCAGTGCCGGCCGTGCATGTCAGTCAACTGGTCAAACGCTACGGTGACATGGTGGCGCTCGACTATTTCGACCTCGACGTGACGCAAGGCGAGATCTTCGGCCTGCTCGGGCCGAACGGCTCCGGCAAGACCACGGCGATCAACTGCATCCTCGCGCTGCTCACCTACGATTCGGGCACGATTCGCGTATTCGGCCAGCCGATGACGCCGACCTCCTACGCGCTGAAGCGCCGTATCGGCATCGTGCCGCAGAATGTGGCCGTGTTCAACGAACTGACCGTCACCGAAAACATCGACTACTTCTGCTCGC